>Ga0193726_1000193_pt1 | contig 83254 bp, 71 predicted proteins | sample H2c1metaG_FD_144928 | JGI IMG/M metagenome (GOLD analysis project Ga0193726, IMG submission 144928) | Soil microbial communities from a riparian zone of the East river system, Colorado, United States - H2c1 | ecosystem: Environmental > Terrestrial > Soil > Riparian zone | place: USA: East River... | reverse complement strand
ATTGACCCGGATGCCGCCCGTGAGTTGATTGATATGCTGGATGCCCTGCATGAAAAAACCAAAGGGAATCTCGCGCCCGAAGAAGATGATTTGCTGCTTGATCTTCTTGGCAAGCTACGGATGACATATCTTGAGATCAATCAGGCTCTGGCGGCTCAAGCGGCCAAACAGGCTCAAGGCAAAGCGCGTTAGAATCGAACCTGAGCTGCACGCCGGCGCTTCGGCCGCAGCAAAAAAAGTTTTCTTACCATGTCTTCTTCTCCGCTCAAAATTACCGTTTTAGGTTCGGGTACCTCGATGGGAGTTCCCACCCTCGGTTGCCGCTGTCGGGTGTGTTCTTCTAAAGACCCGCGCGACAACCGGCTGCGTCCATCCATATTGATTTCGCGGGACGGGCAGAATGTGGTGATCGATACGACGCCGGACTTTCGTCAGCAGGGTTTGCGGGTTGGGCTCGATCGTCTTGACGCAGTTTTGCTGACTCATGCTCACGCCGATCACATTTTGGGTTTTGATGACATCCGGCCGTTCAACATCCGGCAGGAATCGGCTTTGCCGGTGTACGGCAATGAGGAAACCTTTCAGGTCCTGCGTCAGGCCTTTGCGTATGTCTTCGACGGACGGCCCACGCTCAGTACGATTCCGAGCGTAGTTCTGCAGGAAGTGGCGGGCCCGTTTGAGCTGCTCGGCGTAACGTTCACGCCCATTCCGATGAAGCACGGGGATTTGAACGTGTTCGGCTATCGTTTTGGGAATGCAGCTTATCTCACCGATTTCAACGAGCTCCCGGCTTCTTCGCGCGCGTTGCTGCAGGGTCTGGATATTCTGATTCTGGACGCTTTGCGCGATATTCCTCATCCGATGCACCAGACGGTTGAACAGGCTTTGACCCTGGTACGCGAATTGCAACCGCGGGAAGCCTGGTTTACGCATGTCGCGCACGATTTATCCCACGAAGAAACCAATCAAAGGTTGGTAAATTTGGGTTTTCAGAATGTTCAACTGGCCTACGATGGCCTGGAGCTGGAAGTTGCCGTGAATTCGGGTCCGCAACCAGGCAGCGAAAACAAACCGTGTGAAGTGCGCTCCGGTGCTTCTGCCGAGACAACTCTCGTGCAGTGCGATTCGCCTGCGGACTGGAAATCCCGTTTCGGGACGACCGGGCGCGGCAGTGCACTGACGATCGGAAATTTCGACGGCATCCACCTTGGCCATCAGCAAATTCTTCGCTCCGTGGTGGAGCGCGCTCGACAATTGAATGCGGTTTCTACGGCGCTGACCTTTGACCCTTCGCCGCGAAAAGTTTTGCGACCGGAAACAGCGCCTTTGCGGCTGTCAACGAATGCCCAGCGCATCGAGTGGTTTAGTACGCTGCAATTGCAATCGGCAATCGTGGTGCCCTTCACGCATGAGCTGGCTCGAATGTCGCCCGATGAATTCGTCGAACGGATCCTGGTTCAGCAACTGGGAGTGCGCACCGTGCTGGTTGGCGAAAATTTCCACTTCGGGCACAAGCAGGCAGGCAATGCAAGGGTACTGGCCGAACTTGGCGGGAAGTTCCAGTTCGAAGTGGCGGTGATACCGCCCGTGTACTATCGAGGCGAAGTCGTTTCCAGCACCATTATTCGCCGGGAAGTCGCCGAAGGGGATGTTTCCCATGCCAACCGGTTGCTGGGACGGCCCTTTGTGCTGTGTGGTGAGGTTGTATCTGGAACGGGTACGGGCCGGCGGTTTACCTTTCCAACGCTGAACCTCGCGCCCGACCAGGAACTTCTCCCCGCTCGCGGAGTCTACATCACGCGCACTCGCCTTAATGGCGAAGGCCGGTGCCACAGATCGGTAACCAATATCGGGATGCGGCCCACTTTTAATGGATCCACGCTGAGCGTCGAAACGCATTTGTTGGATGTCACACCGCAAGCCCCGCCCGAGCGAATTGAAGTCTATTTTTGGAAGCGCCTGCGAAATGAAAAAAAGTTTAGCGGACCTGAAGAGCTTCGCCAGCAAATTTCGCGCGATATCGCTACGGCGAATAAATTCTTCTCCCGACTGCGGACGCTCCGGGCACAGCGCCAACCCGCCTGAAGGTTACCGAACCCGGGAGCCTTGCCGGGCTTTGCCTTTCTGCAGATTCTGTCCGCTTCCGCCATCCAAGCGTCCCATATCCGCACAATGCACTTAATTCTCGGCGGAGTCCTGCAATGTCAACACTGTTTACTTTCAGCGAGATACGCCCGTCTGGGCTTCGGTCGGCACATTGCCTGAAGTAGGGTGGATTGTTCCGGAGAAAAGCGCATGGAGAGTGTCTGGCTGGATATTCGTTATGCAATTCGCGCACTCCACAAGTCGCCGTGGTTTGCCGTACTGGCGATTGTCACGCTGGCCATCGGGATCGCCGTCAATACGGCGATCTTCAGTGTCGTAAATGGATTGCTTCTCCGGCCATTCCCGGCCCCCCATCCGGAGCAATTGGTGGTGCTGAGCCTCCAGCAAGCCGGCGATCCAGCGCTGCAGAGTTTTTCCTATCCTGACTACGCCGACTTGCGGGATCGCGCCTCTTCCTCCATTGAGTTGGCAGCCCACCGAATTACTCTGTCCGGCCTCAAAGCCGACAACTGGGGCGACCATTGCATCGTCACTCGCGTCACGGGCAACTATTTTTCCATGCTGGGCATTCAGCCCGCGCTCGGAAGACTTATCTTGCCCTCAGAAGGCAGGACTCCGGCTGCTGATCCGGTCGTTGTTCTTGGCTATTCTTACTGGCAGAAGAAATTCTCCGGAGGGAGGGATGTCATTGGAAAACTCGTGCAGATCAGCGGACACCCCATGACGATCGTGGGAGTTGCTCCCAAAGGATTTATCGGAACCTATTCCATGGTGAATTCTGATTTGTATGTGCCCTTGAGCGCCGACATCTCGGCAAAAACGGAGAAGACCATTGAAGATACCTGGACCCATCGGGATGACCGCTCACTTTCTGTCATGGGCCGCCGTAAGCCGGGGACGACTCTTAAGGATTCGCAAAATGCATTGAATGTCGTGGTCCAGGGTATTGCCGCCGAACACCCAGATACCGACAAGGGAATAGGCGTGCTGGTTTTGCCGGAAAGGCGCGGACGCCCGGAGCCCGATGCGTCGAACACCATCGGAACCATCGCTGACGTGTTCCTGCTTCTGGCGGCGCTGGTGCTTCTCGTGGCCTGCTTCAATGTAACAAATGTTCTGCTGGTGCGGGCCACGGCCCGGCAACGTGAAATGGCCATTCGCGCCGCGTTGGGAGCCGGCCGCGCGCGCCTTATCCGGCAGTATTTGACGGAGAGTTTGCTGCTGGCAGCTCTCGGAGCTGCCGCGGGGCTTCTGCTTTCAACGTGGGCTACCCAATATCTAAGTTCGATTCCACTCGGAACTGACCTGCCGATTCAATTGAACTTTGCGCCTGACGCAAGAGTTTATTCATTTGCCCTGGCGGCCGCCTTGCTTACCGGAATTATCGTTGGAGTGTTCCCCGCTCTGCGCGCTGCAGGACGCGACGTGCGCTCTGCGCTGCACGAAGGTGGCAGGGGTTCGTCGGGTGGTCGCCGGCGGCAGGTCGCGCGCAGTTCTCTGGTTGTTGCCCAAGTTGCGGGTTCTCTCGTGCTGCTCATCGTCGCGGGACTTTTCCTTCGCAGCCTGGCGAAGGCGCAAACAATTTATCTCGGCTTTGACCCCAGCCACGTTCTCGATTTCTCGCTCGATGTACAACAGATTGGCTACGATGAAGTACAAGGGCGCACGTTTTACAGGGACTTGGAGTCGCGGCTACGCGCTCTGCCCGGGGTTGTCTCTGTGGCGCAAGCGTTTTCAGTTCCGCTCGGAATTATGAGCACGTTTGACCCGGTCATTGCCGAAGGTCATCCCGTCGAAGCAGGAAAACAGCCGTCCAGCGTCCAGTACAACATGGTTACAGCGGGGTATTTCGATACGCTGCGGATTCTCCTGCTCCGCGGACGAGCGTTTGGCGATGCCGACAGCGAAAACGCTTCCCGCGTCGCCATCGTCAACCAGACCATGGCGCGAAAATTCTGGCCCGGAGAGGATGCTCTTGGCAAACGGTTCACCTTCAAGAGCGCTTCTGGTCCCTTCGCCCAGGTCGTCGGCATCGTGCAGGACGGAAAATATAAAGCACTGACCGAAGACCCGCAGCCACAATTCTTCATTCCAGCGGACCAAGCGTATGTGTCACTGCGCACCTTCCACGTCAGGACATCGGTGCCTCCGGAAAGCCTCGCCTCCCAGGTGCAAGCGGAAGTGCGCGAGATGGCTCCCATGCTGCCGGTTTCCGAAATGCAGACCATGCAGCAAGCGCTGCAGGGCTTCAACGGCTACTTGTTCTACCGGCTCGGGGCACAACTCAGCGCAACGATGGGATTGCTCGGGCTGGTGCTGGCGGTGGTGGGTGTGTACAGCGTGGCGTCCTACGCGGCTTCGCAGCGAACGCACGAAATAGGGATTCGCATGGCTATTGGGGCCACACCCGGAGATATTCTTCGCTTGGTTCTCCGGCAAGGCGTCGGCGTCGTCACACTCGGTCTGGTCGTAGGACTCCTGTTGGCTTTTTCCGGAACCCGGCTGCTGGCGGATTTGTTTTACGGTGTCGCGCCGAGTGATCCCCTAACCTACGTCGCGGTTGCAACTCTTTTGCTGGGTGTAGCTCTGCTGGCCTGCTGGATTCCTGCTCGGCGCGCCACTCGCGTCAGTCCGCTTGCGGCACTGCGATTTGAATAAGCAGAGCTTGCTTCAGGAAACTTACGACTTGGCAGGCGGCTGGCATTCGGCGCAATAGCCGCCGACTTCTGTGCGCGATATCGTGACGGTCATGTTGAAATCGCGCGCAATTTGCTCTTTGAGCTGCTCGTAAAGACGGCTCTCAAACTCCCGCACCTTGCCGCACTTCAGACAAGCGACGTGGATATGATCGCGCGGGCCGTGCGTTTCATAATAATGGCGATCGCCACGCAAATGGAGTAAGTCAAGTTCGTCGATCAGCCCTTGCTTTTTTAGCAGGTCAATTGTGCGATAGACCGTGACCAGGTGTACATCCGAGTCCACCTTTTGTGCGCGCTCCAGGATCTGGTCGACATCCAGATGCTGTTCGGCCGCATCCATCACCTGAAGAATCGCGCGGCGTTGCCTGGTCAGACGAATGCCGCGTTCCGACAAAGATTGTTGGAGATTTCCAGTGGCGTCCGCAGTATTGATGCGCTCACCGACCGAAGCGCGATGCGTGGGCGATGCGGCCATTCGTTCTCGTTCCCTTCGGGCACAGACCGGTGGATTATCCGCGGGTCGGAAGCAGCCTGGCAACGTCATAGTACATAACGACAGAAAAGAGCACAAACAAGAAGACCAAACCGACCTGAACGAAGCGCTCTTTGAAGGCCAGGCTCAGGTCGCGGCGCAGTACACCTTCTATCGCGAGTAAAAGAATATGGCCGCCATCCAGGATCGGAATCGGCAACAGGTTCAGAATGCCGAGGTTCAGGCTAATGATGGCCATCAAGTTGATGACGGTAAAAGCTCCAGCCTGCACCGCTTGCCCGGACATGTTGGCAATTCCCACCGGACCGAGCAATTGCTTGACGGATTGCTGACCGGAAAACAGCTTGCCGACAACGCCTAGCAGTTTGGTCATTCCGTAAGCGGTCCCCAGCGTGGCGTTTTTCAACGATTCGCCAACGCCCATTTTCTTGTAGGAGAACTGATCCTCGGGCGCGACCCCAAGGCGAAACGCGACTTTGCCGTCTTCGTCAGCCAGTGATTCGGGACTCAATTTGAGGGTGATCAATTGTCCGTTGCGCTGTACGACGGTAGTTAAGGGGGTTCCGTCGGAATTCAAAATGAATTCGCGAAAGTCCGGAAACGTCGTGATTTCCTTGCCATTCACTGAAATAATGCGATCATGCATCTTCATGCCGGCGCGCATGGCGCCCAGCCCGGGGCTCATTTGACCGATCACCGGCGCGATCGGGACATAGCGACCGGGCGCATCGGCTTCGGCGAGTTGCTTGCCGGTAACCTGCACGGTATGGGTGACGCCTTGGCGCTCAACCGTGAGGCGGACGGTATCTTCGGCGCGAACTTTGTTAAGTTCCTTTGCGACCGTTTCCCAAGTGGCTGTTGGTACCCCATTTACTTCAACAAGTTTGTCGCCCTTGGCTACGCCAAGTTTCCCCAACGGATCTTTTACAGACATCGAAGCGATCACCGGAGCGCTGTCAAAATACTTCGGATACGGATCGCCTTTGATGATGTAGAAACCACCCAGAAGAATGATCGGCATGACCAGGTTGACGGCCGGCCCGGCCAGAGAAATCAAAGCCCGTTGCCAGCGCGGCTTACTCATTACTTCATCGGAAGCGCCGGTCGGAGCAACACTGCTCGAGTCAACTTCGGAGAGATCTTGTCCAGCCATGCGCACATAACCGCCAAGCGGCAGCGCGCTCAGGCGCCAATCGGTCTGGCCCCACCTCCAGCCAAACAACCGCGGCCCGAAGCCAATCGAGAAAACGTCCACGCGCACACCAAACAGGCGGGCGACGATGAAGTGGCCCCATTCGTGAACCAGGACCATCACTCCCAGCACCAGCGCCATTCCAATCAGCCAATACATAGTGAGTTTGTTTCCTTCCGTGGCGCGGTCGACTCCCGACTGCGCTGCAATCTTATTATCACGCCACTGCGGCTGCAATTGCCAGCTTGCTGACTTCTTCCTGTGCCAGACGCCGCGCTTCAAGGTCCGCGGCCAGTACATCATCGAGGGTGGCAAAGCGCGTACGCGGTATTCGTCCGAGTACCCGCTCAACGACCTCGGCAATTCCGAGAAAGGGCAACTTCCGTTCAAGGAAAGCGGCTACGGCAACTTCATCTGCCGCATTTAAAGCGCACGGAAGCGCTCCGCCCTTTTTCATGGCCTCGCGTGCAAGTCGTAAGCAGGGAAAGCGTCGGGTGGAGACTTTTGCGAAGTCCAGACGCTTTAATTTTGACCAGTCCAAGGCTATTTCATTGGATGCGGCGCGTTCTGGATAGGTTAGCGCGTACTGAATCGGCATGCGCATGTCGGTCGGCCCCAGCTGCGCCAAAATCGACCCGTCAACAAATTCGACCATGGAATGAATCGTCGACTGGGGATGAATGACCACATCGATTTGATCCGGGCGGACTCCGAAAAGCCAGCGCGCTTCAATCACTTCAAAGCCTTTGTTCATCATCGTCGCCGAATCGATGGTGATGCGGTTACCCATCTTCCAGTTGGGATGAGCCAGGGCCTGCTCCGGATTCACCGTTTCCAGCGTCTTTAGCGGTGTGTTGCGAAAGGGTCCGCCGGAAGCCGTCAGTACGAGTCGCCGGACTTCGCCGTGCGTGCCACCGCGCAGGCATTGGTGAACAGCGTTGTGTTCACTGTCTACCGGCAGCAGCTCCTGCCCGGCCGTTTTCGCAGCGGCCATTACCAGTTCGCCGGCGGCCACCAGGACTTCTTTGTTTGAGAGCGCGACCGTCTTTCCCAGTTTGACGGCTGCATAGGTCGCTGCAAGTCCTACCACGCCAACGGCGGCGGAAATTACAATATCCGCTTTGCCGTGCGTGCCAACGGCCAGCATTCCTTCCGCTCCATGGTGGATGGCCGGTAGCGACGGCTGACCTTTTGCGCGCAGCAGCGCGACGAGTTGATCGGCCTTTTGCGCATCGCCAACGGAGACAACTTCCGGCTGGTGGCGTTCGATTTGCCCGGCCAGCTCTTCCAGATTGCCTCCTGCCGCCAGCGCTACAACTTTGAACCGCTCGCTGAACGCTTCGACGACAGAAAGGCTTTGCCGTCCAATCGAACCCGTTGAACCCAAAATAGCTACGTGCTTAACCAAGGTATTCTCTTCCGACGGGATTCGCCGCTCCGTCCGCCCGGATTCCAGGATGTGGGAATTTCTGAAAATGCTACGAACGCGGCGCGCAAACCAGAATCCAATAGTACCAGACAACGGGAATCGCCAGAACCAAGGCATCGATGCGGTCAAGCACCCCGCCATGGCCGGGCAGCAGGCGTCCGGAGTCCTTGATGCCGGCACTGCGCTTGTAGGCCGACTCCACCAGATCACCGGCTTGTCCCGCCACGTTCCCTACGGCAGCCATGGCCAGCAAGTGCGGTAGCGCCACAGGCAGGAACCGGGTAAACGCGACGCCAACCAGCAAGGAGCCGATGAAACTCCCCGCCGCGCCTTCCCAGGTTTTCTTAGGGCTTAAATTCGGCGCAAACGGATGCCTTCCGATGGCCCGTCCAACGAAATACGCAACAGTGTCGGCGGCCCAGGTAATCATCAGCGCGAACAGCAGCAGATGAGGACCCTGCGTTCCCTGCCCATGGAGTCGCACGGCGTAGCTGAGTGGAAACGCGACAAGCAGCAGTCCACTGGCGCTGATGCCTGCTGCCGGCAGAGTTTCCACCAGCGGGCGCTTGGTAAAGAGAATGATGGCGGTCATGCCCAGGACAAAAACAAACAAGGCATCATCGGCGCGCGGAAAGAAATGCGCCAGCAGCCAGGACAATTTCTGCGGATACGCAATGCCGCCGAATTCTCCCCAGCGCACGACGGTCGTAAGCCACTGGAGATACAGAATCAGCAACGCGCACGTTGCGGTCCAGAAGCGGTACGCACGGTGGCCGATCGCTTCACCAAGACCGAAATATTCAAACAAAGCTAGCAATGTAACCGCGGCCAGGCCCAGCGTCACAACGCCGGTAGAGCCCCACAGTACTAACCCCACCACGAGTGGGATCAGCACGACCGCAGTCGCCACGCGCTTCCCTGTCATAGAGCGAAAATCCCCCTTCGGGAAAAACCTCAAGCATCATCGCATGATTTGGATAACAAATTCCTGAGGAGGCAGGCGGAGGCCCTCGAAAAAGGAGCCCGCCTCGCGCGAACGAAGAGTTCGGTTATTGCCCAGCCGCGCGAGAAGGCTTCTCCTGCGAAGGCGACCCTTCGCGAATGCCGCCGTAGCGGCGTTCGCGGCTTTGAAATTCAAGAAGGGCCTCGAGCAAACGAGCGCGATTGAAATCTGGCCACAGGGTCTCGGTGACAAAGATTTCAGCGTAGGCGATTTGCCACAAAAGAAAATTGCTGACGCGCATTTCGCCGCTCGTGCGTATCAGCAAATCGGGATCGGGCAATCCTTCGGTATACAACTGCTCGGAAATCTGCGCTTCGGTGATCGCTTCAGGCGACCCATGGCCGTTGCGCTTGGCAAGAATAGCGTTCAGAGCGTCCACAATTTCCGCTCGCCCGCCGTAGTTCAGGGCCACGCTCAGTTCCATGCCCTTGTTGGCAGCCGTCCGGTCGACGGCTTCGGCCACGTCCCGGCGCACCCCTTCCGGCAGCTCCTGCAAGCGTCCCAGGAAGCGCATCCGAATATTGTTCTTCTGGATGAGCGGCATCTCCTTGCGCAGATATTCGCGTAAGAGCTGCATCAGAAAGTCGGTCTCCGTTTTTGGTCGGCGCCAGTTTTCAACAGAAAATGCATAAAGAGTCAGGGCTTCTATGTTTAGCCGCGCGCAGGTTTCTATCGTAGTGCGGGCTGTTTTGGTGCCGGAACGATGACCGGCAATCCGCGGCAAGTGCCGCTTTTGCGCCCATCGCCCGTTGCCATCCATGATCACCGCTACATGGCGTGGCAGGCGAGAGAAATCCAGTTTCGCCAGCAGACCGGCTTCTTCGGCAGTGACGGGGCCTAGCGCTTCGGGAGCGGCGAGGTGCAACATTGTGGATGTATCGTTCTGCGGCACGCGAGTCCTGCGGGCTTTAGGGCAATTCTTCTTTACGCCACAAAGTTAACATGCTAGTTGGCGGTCACGCAATGGCGAGGTGCTCAGGTTTGCATTACGGCGTTGGCGAAGTCTGGAAGAGCGCGCTGTAGGCGACAAAAACGGTCAGAATGATCATCGCAATCGCGGTGATCCACGCCACAATGTTGAAGGTTACCGTATTCACGTACTCCCCCATCAGGTCTTTGCGATTCACCAGCAGCAAAATAAAAATGACCACAAAGGGGAGCCAGATTCCGTTGCCCACCTGCGAGAAGATCAGAATCTTCCACAGCGGCGCCCGCGGCAGAAGAACAACGCCCGCTCCGACGACGATGAGCACCGTGTAGAGACTGTAGAAAATGCGCGCTTCTTTGAATTTGTGGTCGATTCCTGCTTCAAATCCCAAACCTTCGCAAATCACATGCGCAGTCGACAGCGGCAGAATTGAAGCCGCAAAAAGTGAAGCGTTCAGCAATCCGAAAGCAAACAAATACCCGGCCCACGGCCCGGCCAGGGGAATCAATGCCTTTGCCGCATCGCGCGCTTCGGTAATATCGACCATGCCCTTGGCATTCAGTGTGGCCGCTGTGCAAACGATGATGAAAAATACGATCACCATGCAACTGATGCTGCCCAGCAAAACATCCGCGCGCGCCTGCGGATATTGTCGAGCGCCGACTTTTTTCTCCACAAAACCCGCTTGCAGGTAGAAGAACTGCCACGGGGCAATCGTTGTGCCAACCAAGCCGGTAAGCATCACCAGATAACTGGAATCGAAATGCATGCTTGGAATTACGGTCATCTTGGCAGCCAGCAGCCAGTCGGGTTTCGCCATGATGGCCGAGACGATGTACGTCACATAAAAACCGCAAGCCACAAAAAATATGACTTCCACCTGGCGGTACGTCCCGCGCAGCACCAGGATCCAAACCAGGAAGGCGGCAATGGGAACGGCAATATATTTGCTGACGTGAAAAATCTCCATGGCCGCTGCCACGCCGGCAAACTCGGCCACCACGTTGGCCAGATCGACCAGAAACCCGGTCACCATCACAAAAAATGTCGAGCGAAAGCCGAATTCCTCCCGAATCAAGTCGGAAAGGCCCTTGCCGGTAATCACGCCCATGCGCGCGCACATCTCTTCGGTCACATACAGCGCGATCGTCATCGGAATCAGCGACCACAACAGCGCGTAACCGTAATGCGCGCCCGCCTGGGTGTAGGTGGAAATTCCGCCCGCGTCATTGTCGACGTTGGAGGTAATGAGTCCCGGGCCCACCACCGCCAGCAGTAGCGTCAACCGCTTGCGCAACCCGCGAATGCTCTTCAGCAGGTCGCCGCCCCGTTGGCGCGGACCTTCGAGCAGCTGCGAAATGGAACTCCAGTTCATTCCAGGCCTGTCCCTTAACCGGCAAAGTAGCTCTTGCTGCAGACACTATTTCTTTACGAGTCGCGACACTACGTCATCCACGGCGATCGTCCCAATGGGACGATTGTCCTTGTCGATCACCGTAAGCGTGCGCAAGTTGTATTTATCAAAAAGCTCGAATACATCGTTTTCATCGGCATCGGCTGGAACACTGAGCAACGGCTCGGTCTTCAGCTCGGTCATCTTCTGTTCAGACATAGCCAGAAGCAAGCGCGCTACCGGAACTGTGCCGGTATATTCGGCTCCGGCATCGAGCAGCACGATGGTATCCAGCTGATCGAAATTCAGATCCTGGTCGCGCATCCACTCGAGAACTTCATCGCGTCCGGAAGCTTCTCCGACGAAGACAAAATCCGGATTCATCATGCCGCCTGCGGTGGCTTCATCAAAGGCCAGCAACTCACGGACTTCGTCCGCTTCTTGCCCGGGCATCTCTTCGAGCAGCTCTTCGGACGTTTCCGCGGGCAAATCCGCCAGCAAGTCCGCCGCCGCATCTGGGGCCATTTCCTCGAGAATGTCCGCCGCTTTCTCGGGATCCAGCTTTTCGACGATCTGCGTCGTCAGCCGCTCGTCCAATTCCGCCAGAACCGCGCCGGCGGTCTCTTCATCGAGTGAGGCAATGATTCCCTGTCGCTCGGCAGCCGACAGGTGTTCCATGATTTCCGCCAGGTCAGCTGGGTGCAAATCTTCCAGTTTCTCGTGCGTAATTCGCAGCTTCACTCTCCGCAAGGGGTCGGGCTCCACGAGGTTTACAAATTCCCAACGAATCGTGCTCTGCGGCAGCCTGCTCTGCAGCTTGCGGATCATTCCCGGCGAAACGACACCTTGCAGCAGCCGGCGCACCGCGCCTGGCAACCCTACATCGACCTGCGTCAAGCGCAGTTCCATATTTCCGTTGGTGCGCTGTTCTGTTAAATCCACATCGTTGACGCGAACGACTTTGCGGCCGCGCGTGTCGATGATCTGCTGGTCCAGCAAATCCTTGCGAACTGCCAGCAGGGATTCATTTGGCTCGTAAAGTTGCAAGGCCCGTTCGCTCACGTTTAAGCGCATGGTTCCAGGTTCCACAGACGCCACCTGGTCGTGCCTGGCAAGCAATGGTTGAAATCTCCCGCGAGATAGCAGGAAATGGGACACGCGGTTGGCGGCCTCGGCGGGTTCGATAAAAAACTCCCGCACCCGGCCGACAAAATTGCCCTGTCCGTCATACGTATTCGAACCCATCAGCTCCGTTGCGTACAAATCCATAGACCACTCCCAATTCTGCAGCTTGTTCATCTGCCAGAAAAAAAGAAAAACCCGCAAACCGAAAAACCTCGGTAGCGGGCAAGTGCCTCATACGGATGGACTTACCGTTAACCCGCTGAGAATCCTCCCCACCCGACCGCGGCCGGCAGACTGGGCGTCCCGTGCGACTCTGGCCCCCAGTGCTGGACGCGAGTCACCGTTCCGCGACGCTTCCTCGGTAAAGGAACGGATCCAGGTTCGAGTTCGTTGCTAACGCGCATCAAGAAAAACTCGCTCCAATAAAACTCGTCCTACTTACAGCAAAAGTGAAAAATTCAAAACGCAAAATCATTGATAAGCTGCATACGATGTATTGTCAAGAAAAAAGGGCGTTTAAGCGGGCCTGCTGCCGGGGGGGATCTATTTTTTGCCCGGTTTTTGCTTTGCAAACACCATGTCCGTTGGTTGTTCGCCGCGTCTGCGGCAGTCCTCCATGTACAGGGTCAAATAGTTGCGCAGGACATAGTCCCTTCGCGAATATCCAAATTCCTGAGCGGCCCGATCAATGGCGGCGCCCGGCCCTTCCAACTCGACAAAGGTGCCTATCGGCGTCTCATCGAACTCAATCAATAGACCAGCCGCCCAGCGCTTCGAGGCCGGCAGCTTGTACGAAGTTCTGTATTTTTCATAGCGAAACCAGCCGCGCATGCCCAAGCCCTCGAATATCTTCGTCAAGACTCCGCCATCGGCCACTTCTACTTCAATCTCTTCACGAACTTTATGATGTCCCGGCGCCGCCCCTTCGGCGAATCCGGTAGTTCCTACCATCGGCCGTTTGAAGGTCAAAACCACCCGTGGAGGCTTTGCGACCCTGGTTTTTAGCACTTTCTCCGGTGTTTCGGTCCGAATCCGCAGTAATTGCGCGTGCTTGGCCAGCCCGCCTTCCGGCGTATCAAAAATAAGATTTTCTTCACGCACGCGCCCCACCCCGGCAATTGCAGGACCGGCGCCGAGCCGTTTTAGCAAGCGGGTGAAAGCCTTCGCATCGCGAATCCGCAGCTTGATTTCAGTTTCTTCTGCCATTCGACCTCCATGGCCGGCCGCCGCGCTTTCGCCGGCCGCCGACCTACGCTAGTATAGCGGACGCAGCTGACGATCCTTGCCGGCGCCCTACTCCGCCGCGCTTCAAACGGAGATGATTGGTACGAATGGACGCCAAAACTGGTACAGCGCTTCCCGTGCGTGAATCGTTAGAAAATGTCGCAGCGCGCCCGCCGCTCGCTCGGCGGGAGCCCGTCGAATCCATCGTTCATGGCGATCGCCGCATAGACCACTACGGCTGGCTCCGGGAGAAGTCCAATCCGGAAGTCTTGGCGTATCTCAACGGCGAGAACGCTTACACCGACTTGGTGCTGCAGCCGACCGAAGCGTTTCAAGAAACTCTTTACCAAGAAATGCTCGGACGCATCTTGCAAACGGACTTTTCCGTTCCCTATCGTCTGGGCGGCTATCTCTATTTCACGCGAACCGTCGAGGGGCGGCAGTATCCGACCCACATCAGGTGTCGGCCTGAAGCCGGCGCGCCGGAAGAACTGCTGCTGGATCTTAATTCGCTGGCCGAAGGCCACTCCTTTTTTGCGCTCGATTCGTTCGAGCTCAGCGGCAATGACCGGTTCCTCGCGTATTCAACCGACACCACCGGCTTTCGTCAATACACCCTGCAGATCAAGGATCTCGAGGCAGGATCCATTCTCCCGGAACGCGTGAACCGCGTCACCAGCGTAGCCCGCAGTGGCGCCTTTCTCCTGCTCACGATCGTCAGCCACACCACCAGTGAGATTCATTTCCTGGCGGCGAGCGAGCCCACAGGTAAATTCAAACGAATCGCCGCGCGCGAGGACACGCACGAGTATTACGCCGACCACCATCCGGGACCGGAAGGTGATGCCCCGGGCGGCGTCTTCTATATTCGAACTAATTCCGGCGGCCGCACGTTTCGCCTGATGGCGGCGCCGGTGGCCGACCCGGATCGCAAATTCTGGCGCGAGGTCGTCGCCAACCGCCCCGACGTCATGCTGGCCTCGGTCGACACTTTCAAAAACCACTTGGTTCTCTTTGAACGTGAAGGTGGTCTGCCGTTTCTTCGAATCGTGAATTTGCCGGCACCGCCGCCCGGCGTTCCGCCGGCGTCGCACCGAATCGAATTTAGCGAGCCCGCCTACAATGCTTCCCTGGGGGCGAACCGCGAGTTCGATACGGACCAAGTGCGCTACGACTATCAATCTTTTGTGACGCCGCGTTCGGTATTCGACTACAACGTTCGCAGCCGAGAACGAACTTTGCGCAAGCAGCAACCGGTCCTCGGCGGTTACGACCCGGCTGAATATACCTCGGCCCGCCTCCATGCCGTTGCCGCCGATGGCGCCAAGATTCCCGTATCGATAGTCCACCGCCGCGACGCAGCACTTGATGGCTCGGCCCCGGTTCTGCTTTACGGCTATGGAAGCTACGGCATCTCTATCCCGGTAAACTTCAGTTCCAATCGCTTGAGTCTTCTGGGCCGCGGAGTAATCTACGCGGTGGCGCACATTCGCGGAGGCGGCGAACTCGGCAAACCCTGGCATGACGCCGGTCGCATGCAGCAGAAGATGAACACCTTCACCGACTTCATCGCTGCCGCCGAATATCTGATCGCTGAAAAGTATACGTCTCCGGACCGGCTCATCGTAGAAGGTGGAAGTGCTGGCGGATTGCTCATGGGCGCTGTGACCAACCTTCGACCGGATCTTTTTCGCGCCGTCGTCAGCCACGTACCTTTCGTCGATGTGCTCAACACCATGCTGGATGCGTCGCTACCGTTGACGGTCGGGGAATACGAGGAGTGGGGCAATCCACAAAATGCCGACGACTATTTCCTGATGAAGTCGTACTGCCCCTACACAAATCTCGGGCGCAAAGATTATCCTGCCATCCTGATGAAGACGGGTTTAAACGACAGCCAGGTCATGTATTGGGAGCCGGCAAAGTACGTAGCCAAGTTGCGCACCTTGAAGACCGACACCCATCCGCTGCTTTTTAAAGTCAACATGGGCGCAGGACACGGCGGCGCGTCCGGACGCTACGACTACTTGCGCGAAATCGCCCTGGACTATGCTTTCTTGCTGTCCCAATTGGGCATTTCCCGCTAACCGTCCGCCGCAGGAAACGCCCGACAACGTCCAGCCGCGGTTGTCAGTCCGGTCGAATTCGCGCGACTCCGGGTGCAGTGGCGCAGTTGACGGAAGCCGATTCCTGATATCTGATCGAAATTACAAATGAGCGAGCCAACAACACCGTTAATGCAGCAGTATCAGGCAATCAAGACGCGCTACCCGCATGCATTGCTGCTTTTTCGTCTGGGGGACTTTTACGAGCTCTTTTACGAAGACGCCATCACCGCCGCGCGTGAGTTGCAAATCACCTTGACCTCGCGCAATCGCGAAAAAGGTCAGCCCATTCCCATGTGTGGGGTGCCCTATCATGCCGCCGATGGCTACATCGCGCGTCTCATTCGCGCGGGATTCAAAATTGCCATTTGCGAACAAATGGAACAGCCCGGCCCCGGCAAAAAGTTAGTTCGCCGCGAAGTGGTTCGCGTCATCACTCCGGGCACGGCCACTGATGTGGCGCTGCTCGATGCCCGGGAAAATAATTTTCTCGCCAGTGTCGCCAAACACTCTTCCGGTTCGCCGATCGGACTGGCCTACGTCGATCTTTCTACCGGCGAATTTCAGTCCACAGAATTCACGGGCCCGCGCGCCGAAGAAGCCCTCCGTGATGAGCTTCAGCTCCTGCATCCGCGCGAGACGCTACTTCCCCGCCCTCAGCAACTTTTTGAAACCGCAAAAACTTCACTGCTTGAAGTAGTGGGTGGCGTTGAATCACGGCTTGAAGACTGGATTTTTCAGCAAGATTATGGCGAGCGCATTCTCCGTGAACAATTCGGCGTAGCCGAACTGACCGGATTCGGCCTGGACAACCATCGGCAAGCTTTGGCTGCCGCTGGCGCCATCGTCCACTATCTTCGGGAAAACGCCGCGCGAGGCGATGACGCCCCAAGCGTCGACGCGTTGCGGCATCTCGACCGGGCGCGGTACTACGAACAACAGAATTCACTGGTTGTCGACCCGGTTTCCGTTCGTAACCTTGAACTTGTCGCCCCCCTCTTCGCCGAGGAAGGCCATCGCTCCGGCCCGACCACCGTCATCGCGGCACTCGACGTTACGGTTACCGGCATGGGTGCCCGGCTCCTTCGCTCGTGGCTGCTCCGGCCACTGCTTGATCGGGAGCTCATTGAATCCCGTCTCGGAGCGGTAACCCATCTCGTTCAGCAAACCGTGGTGCGCGGAGAAATTCGCAAAGAGTTAAAAGGGATTCTTGATCTTGAACGCCTGACCAGCCGCATTACGCTCGGCCTCGCGACACCGCGCGAGCTGGTGGCCTTGCGCAAATCTCTTGCCCAATTGCCGGTTCTGAAGAATTTCCTGACGCCGCCGCCGTCCGGCGACAGTGATCTCTTGCGGCAGCTGCACCAGGAGATTGATGAACTCACCGACGTCCGCGAACGTCTCGAGCGCGCTATCGCCGACGAGCCTCCCGCTCTGGCCAGCGATCCCGGCATGATTCGTTCCGGGTACCACGGGGAGCTCGACGAACTCCGGAACCTCAGTCAGCACAGCAAACAGATCATCGCCGCCATGGAGGAACGGGAACGCAAACGCACCGGCATTCATTCGCTCAAAATTCGCTTCAACAACATCTTTGGCTACTACATCGAAATTTCCAAAGCCAACCTGCATCTGGCTCCAGCCAACTACGAACGCAAACAAACCCTGGTGAATGCCGAACGCTTCACCTGCCCCGAACTGAAGGACTACGAACGAAAAATTCTCGCCGCCGATGAGCGCATTATCGAAATTGAACGGCAGCTGTTCCTCGAGGTTCGTTCCGGGGTTGCCTTGCAAGCGACGCGCCTCCGGCATACGGCCGCGGCTGTCGCGCAATTGGATGTGCTGACGGCCTTTGCAAAACTCGCCGCTGATCGCGGCTACGCTCGCCCGGAATTCAATTCCACCGGAGAACTTCTGATCATCGGCGGACGCCATCCGGTCATCGAAGAACTCCTCCGGCAAAAGGGCGAGCGCTTCGTACCCAATGATCTGTTCTTTGAGCCCGGCCGCCAACAGCTTCTGCTCATCACCGGTCCCAACATGGGCGGCAAATCCACGTATCTGCGGCAATCCGCCCTTATCGTATTAATGGCCCAAATGGGCTGCTTCGTTCCCGCGCGCCAAGCCAAACTGCCCATTACCGACCGCATCTTCACCCGCATCGGCGCCAGTGACAATCTGGCTCGTGGGCGCTCCACATTCCTGGTGGAAATGAGTGAAGTCGCCACGATCCTGAATCACGCGACGCCTGCCAGCCTCGTTCTGCTTGATGAAGTCGGCCGCGGTACAGCCACTTTCGATGGTCTCTCCATTGCCTGGGCGGTCGTCGAACATCTGCAAAAACACACCCGCGCGCGCACCCTGTTTGCTACCCACTATCATGAATTAACCGAACTCGCCGATCTGCTACCCGCCGTACGAAACATCCACGTCGCGGTAAAGGAAACGCCCAACGAAATCATCTTCCTCCGCCGCGTCGAACCTGGCAGCGCCAGCAAAAGCTACGGCATCGAAGTTGCCCGCCTCGCAGGCCTGCCCAAAAGCGTCGTCGAACGTGCCCGCGAAGTACTGCAGAAACATGAACAGAGCGAACACGAACTGAGCGAAACGCTGACTCCCGGCGCAGACAACGCGCACCACAACGGCCACCAGCAAGTGCTGTTCACCGCGCTCGACCGAGAGATCCTGGACAAACTGCGCGCCGCCGACCTCGACCAACTCAAGCCCATCGACGCTCTGAACCTGCTCTCTGAACTAAAAAAACAGATCCAATAGCATTCACGAACACCTTCGCTGCGTTTTTCTGGGTCCCCTGCGGCCTCTGTGTTAAAACACTTTCTGACCCTCAATGACCACGAAACCGATGCTCGTTCTTGGCTTAATGTCCGGCACCTCGGCCGATGGCATCGATATCGCGCTGGCGCAAATTTCCGGTGCCCCGCCAAACCTGAAAGCCAAGCTTCTCGAGCATACTTCTGCAAAATTTCCTCCCGCCATCAGAAAAGAGATTCTTCGCGTTGGCGAACAAAACCAAACGACCGCCGGCGATCTCAGCCAGCTAAATTTTCGCCTGGGGGCGCTCTATGCGGAGGCCGTTCGCCAAGCCTGCCGACAATTTCGTGTCGCGCCCGAGCGCCTAAGCCTAATCGGCAACCACGGCCAAACAATCTTCCACCAGGGCCGACCGGTCAAATACCTGGGCCGTCTGACGGCCTCCACACTTCAAATCGGCGAACCCTCGGTCATCGCCGCCCGCACCGGCGTGACCACCATCTCCGACTTCCGACCCGCCGACATCGCCCAAGGCGGTCAAGGCGCCCCGCTCGTTCCCTACGCCGACTATCTTCTCTACCGCCACCCCAAGCTAGGCCGCATCTCCCTGAATCTCGGCGGCATCGCCAACATCACGGTAATGCCGGCCGCAGCCAGGCCTGACGACGTATTCGCCTTCGACACCGGCCCCGCCAACATGCTCATTGACGCCCTAGTTTCACATTTCACCCATGGTCGTCAGCGTTTCGATCGAGATGCGCGTCTGGCCATGACCGGTCGTTCCCTTCCCGCATTGCTGGACGACTTGATGCGCGACCCATACCTACGGCTTGCGCCGCCGAAAAGTACCGGCCGCGAATACTACGGCCACGACTATCTGGAAAAAGTTTTGCGTTGCGGTCGCCGGTACCAGGCCAAGCCCGGCGACCTCGTCCGTGCCGCAACAATTTTCACCGCGCTCACCATTGCCGATGCGCTACACCGCTTCGTCGTTCCCAGGAGCAAAATCGACCAACTCATTGTCTCCGGCGGTGGCGCCCACAACCCCCTGATCATGGCCCAACTAGCGGCGGCTCTGCCGGACCTTGCAATTTCCCCGTCAACGAAGTTCGGCGTTCCTGAAGATGCCAAAGAAGCTTTCGCCTTTGCCCTCATGGCCTATGAGACGTATCACCAGCGCCCTGCAAATCTCCCCTCCGCCACCGGCGCGAAGCGCCCCGCCGTCCTGGGACGAATTTCCTATGCCCCGCCGCGATAATTTTCAGGCCTCACGTCCGCTTCAACGGGGTGTGCCCGCTGGCAAATCCTCTTGCTTCCGTATTCTGCTGCTGTCCGCACTCTCTCTTGTCGGTTGTTCCCATCCATCGCAACACAATCCAAACGCCCTCGTCGTCCTGATTGAATCCTCGCCCACCAACCTCGACCCTCGCTACGCCACCGACGCGCAATCGCAACGTCTCGACGGCCTGCTGTTCAGCAGTCTTGTCGCCCGCGATGACCAGATGGTGCTCCACGGCGAACTTGCCGAATCCTGGGAAACTCCCGACCCGAAAACCTACATTTTCCATCTTCGCCACGACGTAAAGTTTCACGACGGTACGCCCCTCACATCGCGCGACGTGAAATTTACGATGGACTCCATTCTCAACCCCGCCACGCGTTCTCCCAAGCGGGGCGGCTTCCCCATGCTGGCGGCAACCGAAGCCCCCGACCCCTTCACCATCATTTTCCGCCTCAAAGAGCCGTACGCATCGTTCCTCTGGAGTCTTGCGCGCCCGGCCATCGGCATCCTGCCCGCTGGCGCCGCCGCGGACTTCGCCCAGCACCCGGTCGGCTCCGGTCCGTTCCGTTTTGTCCGGCAATCCCAGGACAACGAAGTCGTCGTTGAACGGAATCCCGATTATTTCCTGGGCGCTCCGGCAATTGCCCAAATCCAATTTCGCGTCGTTCCCGACGGCATTGTCCGCGCCCTCGAACTCCGCAAAGGTTCGGCGGATATCGAAATTAGTTCGCTTTCGCCAGACATCATCCCGGCCCTCGCCAGGCAGCCCCAACTCTCCGTCACCGAACGCCCCGGCACAAACTTCGCCTACCTCGGCCTAAATGTTCAGGACGCCATCGTCTCCCACCCTGAAGTCCGCCGGGCGCTGGCCTATGCCACCGACCGCGAAGCCATCATCCGCTACCTGCTCCACGGCCAGGCGCACATCGCCGCCGGGAGCCTCCCGCCCAATCACTGGGCCTTTGAACCAAACACCACGCATTACGCGCGCGATGCCGCACAAGCCGAAAAACTTCTCGACGACGCGGGCTTCCGGCGTCAAAAAAACGGCATTCGTCTCCACCTAATCCTGAAAAGTTCCACCGAAGAGCAAGCCCGTCTTATCGGCGCTGCCCTGCAAGAGCAATGGGCCCAAGTAGGCGTGGCCCTCGAGCTTCGCCCGCTGGAACTCGCCACCCTTTTCTCCGATGTTGGCAAAGGGAATTTCCAGCTGGCTTACGCCCGCTGGGTTGGCGCCAACAACGATCCCGACTTTTTTGAATTCGCTTTTTCCTCGAAACGCTTCCCGCCCGACGGCGCCAATCGCGGACACTACCGTAATCCGCGCATCGACGCGCTTACCGATCAAATTCGCGTGGAAATGGATCCGGAACAGCGGAAACAACTCTGCAGCGAAGTTCAAAAAATACTGGCCGACGATCTACCGTACATTCCGCTCTGGTTTTATGACGCCGTTTCAGTCCATCGCCGCTCGCTCGGCGATCTCCCGCTCTCTCTGACAGGCGACTACGATTTCCTGGCCGCCTTAAGCGCCGATCCCAGGTAGCGGCACCAACCCCTGCTTTTTATTCCAGAATTTTTGCAATCTCGGCACTCGCAATCGTCCCCTCGCGCCCAACGACCCACTCATCTTCGGTCAATTCCACAATCGTGGACGCCAGCGATACTCCCGTCTCTCCTGCATCGAGCACCAGCGGCAACCGCCCGCCCAACTGTTTCATGACCTGCTGCGCGCTCGCACAGGCCGGAAATCCTGAAATATTCGCACTCGTTCCCGTCACCGGACCCTCAAACTCTTCAATCAATTTCGTCACCACTTCACTTTTCGGCCAACGCACCGCAATCCGCCCGGTATTCGCCGTCACTTTCAGCGGCAACCGGTTTGAAGCGCTCACCACAATCGTCAGCGCCCCCGGCCAAAACGCTTCCGCCAGCTTGATAAAATTCCGCGGTACTTCGCGCGCCAGGATCATCGCTTGCTCAACCGAACTCACCAGAATCGGTAAAGCGCGGGCCTCGGGACGTCCCTTTACCCGGAAAATTTCGTCCACCGCAGCAAGGTTAAAAGGATCCGCCGCCAGTCCGTATAACGTGTCGGTAGGAATGCCAATCACGCATCCCCGCGACAAAAAATCCGCTGCATAACGCAGCACGTCTCCTGCAGGATTTTGCGCGTTCACCGTCAGCAATTCAGCTGGCAATGTGTCGTCCTCGATCCACGGAAAGAAAAACAGCCTCATTTGAAGAACAGTGTCGGCACTGCTCGAATTACCGGAACGAGCCTTTGCCTGCCCCAAGCCTTCCACTGTCGATGGCCAACCGCTTTCTCGCCGCTACTATACCCCCGGTCGCATCTCCGGCAACAGCGCCGCGTAGTAACCGCTTCCTCAAAACAGCATCTAACCCCCATGATTCCGTTTTCTGTCCTCGACCTGTCGCCCATCCCGCAAGGCGCAACCGCCTCCGACGCCCTGCGCAACTCGCTGGACCTGGCGCAGCACGCCGAAGCCTGGGGCTTCAACCGCTATTGGCTCGCCGAGCACCACAACATGCCCGGAATCGCCAGCGCCGCCACAGCGGTCGTCATCGGTCACATCGCCGCGGGAACGAAAACAATTCGCGTCGGCTCCGGTGGCATCATGCTCCCCAATCATTCCTTCCCCGGTCGCATCGACCTTGGACTTGGCCGCGCTCCGGGCACCGATCAACCCACGGCCCGCGCTCTGCGTCGTGACCTGCAGCAGGCTGCTGATACTTTTCCGCAGGATGTTCAGGAACTGATCAATTATTTCGGCCCCGCCGAAGCCCAGCAAAAAATTCGCGCCATTCCCGGAGTCGGCCTCGGCGTCCCCATCTGGATCCTCGGTTCGAGCTTGTTCGGCGCACAGCTGGCGGCGCTGCTGGGCTTGCCGTTCGCCTTCGCCTCGCACTTTGCTCCGGCCGACATGCTGGACGCGCTAAAGCTCTATCGCGCGCATTTCAAACCATCGCCGCAGCTCGCCAGGCCGCACGCCATGCTCGGCATCAACGTAATCGCCGCCGACACCGACGCCGAAGCCCGCCGGCAATTCACCTCCGTCCAGCAATCGTTCACCAATCTCCGACGCAACGCTCCCACCCAGATCCCGCCGCCGATTGACGACATAGACTCCTACTGGACGCCCCAGGAAAAAGCCAACGCCTCCCTGACGCTCACCGTCTCCGCCGTCGGCTCACCGGAAGCCGTTGAACGGACTCTGCGCAAGTTTATCGAAGTCACGCAACCCGACGAACTGATCGCCACGGCCCACCTCCATGACCACCAAGCCCGCCTCCACTCCTTTGAAATTCTCTCGCAAATTCACGGCAGACTCGCCGCCGATCAAGCAACCGCACAACTCAGTGCAGCGCGGACGGTGTGATGTAAACTGCGGCCATCCCTGGCGCACCAACCGCGGGTCGACTGGGTCTCCTGTTTCCTGTTACGCTCCCCAGTAATGGCTTCTCTGGAAAAATCTACGCGAGTGTCGCGTATTCCCAGCGCAAATACCCTGCTCACATCCAGGGAAAACCGCCACCTGAAGGAATTCCGCATGGCCCTGCGCGGGGGTCTCCCTACCGAACTCGGTTTCGTCGGCGTCGAAGGCGTCCGCCTCACCGAAGAAGCTCTTCGTTCCGGCTGCGAAATCCATGCCGTCCTCTTCAGCGAATCCGGCGAACGCCACCGCGAACGTCTGGCCCCTTTCCTTGATCGTCCGGAGATCGCCATCCCCCTGCTGCACACGACCGACCGCCTTTTTGAAGGATTGGCCGACACCGAACGCCCCCAGGGTGTAGCGGCGCTGGTAAAGCCGAAGACCCCAACTTTTGCCGATCTCCTCGGCGCGCCAGAACCGGCCTGTTCCCCGCTTCTTGTCGTTCTCGCCGGAATTCAAGACCCCGGTAATGTCGGCACGATTGTTCGCACGGCCGCAGCATTCGGCGGCACCGGAGTCATCACCGCCGCTTCCGGCATCAGCGGCACCGCCAATCCTTTTTCACCAAAGGCTCTCCGCGCTTCGGCCGGCGCCGCGCTCCATATTCCAATTCTGAGCGGCCCCGCGCTTGCCACCTTGCTCGCACAACTCAAATCCGCAAACGTGAAAACCATCGCCTCGACGCTTGCCGAAGCTCCGGGCCCTTCCCGTCGTCCCGCGGCTCCCTGGGAAATCGACTGGTGTCAACCGGTCGCACTGCTTGTCGGCAATGAAGGTGCCGGCCTCCCGGAAGACGTTGAACGCGACGCCGACTTCCGCATCCGTATCCCCATGGCCAGCCGCATTGAATCGCTGAACGCCGCCGCGGCCGCGGCGGTTCTTTTCTACGAAGCCGCGCGTCAAAGAAACGCTATCTCCCTGAAGCGCATCCAAAATCCTGTGGCGACCCACCCTTTTAAACTAACGTGAGCCTCTTCCAACATCTCCCCACGCCTGCTGAGCCGGATCTGCCCTCGGTGAACCAGCCTCTGGCTGAGCGCATGCGCCCCCGCACGCTTGATGAATTTACGGGCCAGGAAAAACTTCTCGGCGCCGGTAAGCCCCTCCGTGTGCAAATCGAAAACGACGACATTGGTTCCATGCTTTTCTGGGGTCCTCCCGGCTGCGGCAAGACCACGCTTGCCCGCCTGATCGCCCGCCTCACCAAATCCGAATTCATCTCCTTCAGCGCTGTACTGTCCGGCATCAAGGAAATCAAAGAAGTCATGGTCGCCGCGGAACAAAAATTCCGCCACGGGCACCGCACCATCGTCTTTGTCGACGAAGTTCACCGCTTCAACAAATCACAGCAAGACGCTTTTCTCCCCTACGTTGAAGCCGGCCACATCACATTCATCGGCGCCACAACCGAAAATCCCAGCTTTGAAGTCATCTCTCCGCTGCTGTCGCGCACCAAGGTCTACACACTGGACTCGCTCCCCACGCCGCTGATCGCCGACCTGCTTCGCCGTGCGCTTCAAGACAAAGAGCGCGGCCTCGGCAACGAAAATGTCGAAGCTTCAGAAGAAGTTCTGTTTCGGATTGCCAGTTTCGCCAACGGTGACGCCCGCTCCGCTTACAATACAGTCGAACTGTGCGTCCGCAGCGCCCGTCCGGACGCCAGCGGCGTCCGCTCCATTTCCAGCGAACTCATCGAAGACGTTCTGCAGCGCAAACTACTCCGCTACGACAAAGCGGGCGAAGAACATTTCAACTTAATCTCCGCGCTTCACAAGTCGGTCCGCAATTCCGATCCCGACGCCGCTCTCTACTGGCTCGCTCGTATGCTCGAATCCGGCGAAGACCCGCTCTATCTCGCCCGCCGCCTGGTGCGCATGGCCAGCGAGGACATCGGCCTCGCCGAACCTGGCGCTCTGGCCGTAACCCTGGCCGCCAAAGAAGCTTTCGACTTCCTGGGCGCCCCGGAGGGCCATCTCGCCCTGGCGCAAGCCGCCGTCTATCTTTCGCTCGCGCCAAAATCGGATTCTCTTTACGACGGCTTCGGCGCAGTCCAGGAAGACGTCCGCAGAACCGAAGCTGACCCGGTCCCGCTGCACCTGCGCAACGCCGTCACCGGTCTCATGAAAAACATCGGCTACGGGGAAGGCTATAAATACGCCCACAACTTTGCCGAGCGAGTCACCAGCATGCAGTGCCTGCCCGACAATCTGGTCGGCCGCAGCTACTACCAACCCACCGACCAGGGCTTTGAGCAACGCATCCGCCAGCGCCTTGAAGACATTCGCAAGATTAAATCCCGAGGAGCAAAATCGTCATGAAAGCCCGCGCTCGCCGCATCCTCTTTGTCCTGGCGTTTCTCACCATCGCTTCCCACATCTTTGTAGGAGCACGATCCGTCGTGCCCTTGTCCGGCAAAGCCCTGCCTCGGTCTCCTGCTCCCACCCCGCCCAAACTCTTCGCCATCGCCTACGTCCGCATCAGCGTCGCGGACGTTTCCAAGGCCCGGGTCTTTTACAATGTGATCCTGAAATCCGCACTTACCGTGCCCGGCCAACCGCCATGCGACTGGTGTGAAATTCCCCCGGGCTCTCTTTCCGGTGACGCGAGCACCTCCGGGCCCAGACCGCCACGCCGTCTGGGCCCGATCGAACTCGACCCCATGCCGACCCCGGCTCCTCGAGACCTCATCCAGGAAATCGGTATTCAGGTGGACGATGTCAGAAATCTCCGCGCCTATCTGCTCTCCAAGAATTTCACTCCCGAGAAAATAACGAAATGTGGCGTCGATCGATGTGTGGCCATTGGCGACCCCGAAGGTCACAAAATCGTCTTCGTCGAACGCGGGGGAAAGGAAATGCCGGCGTCCCCCATCATTCACTCAGGATTCGTCGTTGCCGACCGCGCAGCTGAGGATCGCTTCTACAAGGACACTCTCGGCATGCATGTCTATTGGCACGGCGGCATGAAAGACAACGAAACCAACTGGGTCGACATGCAATTTCCCGACGGCGCCGACTGGATTGAGTACATGTTAGGCGTCGGATCTGATCCCGATCACCACACTCTCGGCGTCATGAATCATATCGCCATCGGCGTTCCCGACATGAAAATCGCTTACAAGAATCTTCTGGACAATGGCTGGAAAGGAACCGAAAAACCGCAAATCGGCAAAGATGGCAAATGGCAGCTGAATCTCTACGACCCCGACGACACCCGCGTCGAACTCATGGAATTCAGGCCCACACAAAAACCCTGCTGCTCGGCGTACACCGGCCCGCACCCCGGACCCGCCCAATGACCGTATCCGGGAAGAATTTCCAGGCAAACATGCGACAATGGGAAAATTCCAGGTGACGCGATGAAACGATCTGCAGGACTTCTTGCCGTATTGCTAGCCGCCGGACCGGCCCACTCGCAGGAACAACCCAAGCGCCCTCCCATCACCGGAATCGCTCGCGTGCGCCTGTACTCGGCCGACCTCCACAAATCCCGGCAATTCTATCGGCACGGACTGGGGCTCGCTAATTCAACCGCCGGTTGCACCGGCAAAGCCACTCCGTGTTTTGCGGTGAACGACCATCAGCAGGTCGAACTGGTACAAATCGCCGCCGGCGCACCGGACAACCTGCTCGCGGAAATTGCTTTTGCAACCCCCGACGTCGCTCAAATGCATTCCTACCTCGCTGCTCACGACATCCGGACTTCCGCCATCGTAAAAGACCGGGATGGTGTCCAGCACTTTGAACTTCTCGATCCTGAAAAAAATCACATCGCCTTCGTGCAACTTCCCTCGCAGCATTTTTTCACCGCTGCGCCCGAGCAAACCAGCCAACACCTTATCCATGCCGGATTTATCGTCCGGGACATGGCCAAACAAAATCATTTCTACGTGGACTTGCTCGGTTTTCGCCTGTACTGGTATGGCGGATTCAAAGACCTGGCCTACACGGGCGAAGGCTCGGAGAAAAATATCGATTGGTATGAACTGCAAGTACCCGACGGCGACAACTGGATCGAATATATGCTCAATATTCCGGCCAATGCCAAGGCCCCGGAGCGCGGCATCCAAAATCACTTTTCCTTCGGCGTCAGGAAGATCGACCTCGCTACCAAGCAGCTGCGCAACCACAATGTCGCCAAGCTCGACGGGCCGGAAATCGGCCGCGACGGCAAACAGGGCCTGGACGTCTACGATCCCGACGGGACTCGCGTCGAATTCATGGAGTTTACTCCCAGCAAAGAGCCGTGCTGCCATCCGTACGCAGCCGCGCATCCCCAACCATGAGGGGCTCCTGCTCTGGCAGCCGGGTCCCCTGGCTCCGCTTCTTCGGTATCTGGATTGCCACCATCGCCGGTGGCTGTGCGCTTCCGCTAGCGCGCGCGCAGAATCTCGACAAGCCCATACAATCGATCGACAAAGATGTAACCGCCTTCGCTTACGCTCCTGACGGCCGCATCGTCTACTCCGTCAACCAAACCGTAAAAACCAAACAGTATGAACTCGAACACGACGACATCTGGATCCAGGAATCCAACGGGAAATCCCGCCGCATCCTGCAGGGCGAAAAATTCAATCGCGGCAACCAGCCCTTCAGCTACATCGTGGATTCCTTCCGTTGGTCTCCGGACGGCCGCATGATTCTGGCCCAGCTTTTCACCTCGACCGTTGACGACGCGGGCAAAACCAGCGACTCCTACATGACGCTAGTCCTTGAAGACAACGGCAAAGAAATCCGCATCGCCGGAGGCGACAGCCTGATCAAAGACGCCGCCAATCCTACCTGGCTCCCTGATAACGCCACGATTCTCTATCTCAACGAAGCCGTTAAGCCACGCGCTCTTTTCTCCATCAAGTCCACCAATCGTGCTACCGGCGCAGCTCCCTCTTTGCACGAAGGCCGGACCTTCCGCGATGTCTCCTGGCTTCCAAATACCAACACCGCCATCGCAGTTGAACAAAACCAATCCATGACCGGCCCGCTGCGCCTCCAACAGTTTGACCTGGTCGCCGATACCGATGCCGAGCTGGCTACCCTGGATACCTACGCGGGTGGTCTTACGATTTCCCCCCGCGGCGCCAAAGCCGCCTACTTCATCGACAAAGAAGTACTCGAGGTCCGCGATCTGGCCGACCCCACCCGCCTGGCCCGGCTCCGCGTAGGCTTCGGTACCTTTCGCTGGGCTCCCGACGAATCCCGCATCTTCATCAAACGCGCCACCGAAAAGAAATCCGGTGACATTGTTTTTGTCGACGTTCCTCCGCTTTCTGCTGCTTCCGACAAAGCGGAAATCCCGGTCCTGCAGCCGGCCAATCCCGCCGTCCTGCACGGTCTAACGTTCCGCGACTTCGCCATCAGTCCCAATGGACAAAATCTAGCAGTCGTCGCCACCGGCACCCGCAATCTCCTGGTCTTTCCGTTGCCCCGCTAGCGGGATCGCCAAGCGTTTCGCCCGAAAAAAAGCAGCGGCAATCACAGGGGTACCATCCCGTTGAAACTCCTACTGTGCATATCTCCGGAAGAAGCTGCCGGCCTTCCACTCCGGCCTTTTGCCGGAATCCGCTACCCGCAGCGCCAGTGTTTCGAGTATCGAATCGAACTGCGCCGCACCCACCGCATTTACCGGCTGCGCCAAATCATCGGCCGGTCCGTGATACCGCTCCTTGTACCACTCCTCAAACATTTTCTGTTCCGGCGTTCCTGGCAGCCACCCAAACTTAAAGGCCAGCGCCGGCACGCCCTTCTTGATAAAACTATACTGATCGCTCCGAATAAACCGGTTATGCTCCGGCTGCTTGTCCGCCTGTACCTGTACGCCTGCCAAACTGGCCACCGCCGTCACATCATCTCCGAGCGTCGACTCCTCGAGCCCCTGCACTTCTAAATATTTCAGCGCGTACAACGGCAAATACATGTCCATATTCAAATCCGCCACCACACTCTTGGCGTTCACGGTTGGATGAGTCGCAAAATACTGCGATCCCAGCAATCCCTTCTCTTCGCCCGTCACTGCCAAAAATAAAATCGATCGCCGCGGTTTGGCCCCGGACTCCTTCATCATCCGCGCTACTTCAATCAACGACGCAATCCCCGACGCATCGTCCATCGCTCCGTTGTAGATCTTGTCCCCTTTCACCGGCTCGCCAATTCCCAGATGATCCAAATGCGCGCTAATCACCAAAAACTCTTTGCGCAACTCCGGATCGCTCCCGCGCAGCACTCCCACCAGATTCTTGGACTTTACTTTCGAGGTCTTCACCGTCTCCCGCGCCCGAATCTTCACCGCCAACGCAAAATGCGGCACTTCCTTCTCCGCATTCAAATCCGTCAGCACTTCCTTGAACGAGTGACCGCTACCTGCGAACAATTTTTCCGCATGCGCAGGATTGAATACCAGCACCAGCGGCAGGCTCGGCTCTCCGGCCGCCGCGCCGTCCGCCAATTCCATCTTGGGACCCAGGCGCGCCCCCATCGTCCGCGACCACGGCACTTCCGCCGATTTCGGATTCGGAATCACCACATACCCAAGCGCTCCTCTGGTGCGCAACGCCTTGATCCGCTCATCGCGCGACTGCGCGTGCGCTTTAATACCCGCGGGCATATTCGCCGGACCGCCGCTTACAAAAACCGCAATTTTCCCCTGCAAATCCACTCCCGCAAAATCGTCGTGCTTTAATTCCGGCACGCTTAGTCCAAACCCCACAAATACGGCTGCTGCCTCAAAGGTTCCCGACCCGTTTGCGTGTGGAGAAAAAAATCCCTCTTCACCCAACTCCACCTTCTCGGCCTGGCCCTCCCGCACAATCTCGATCGACGATGCGCTTTCATCAATCCGAGCCACGTTAAATTCCACGGGTTGCTCGAACCCGCGAACCCCCGCGCCCTGCAATCCCGCATCCTTGAATTGCTTCACCACATATTTCGCCGCCGAAGCAAATCCCTTCGAGCCCACATCCCGCCCTGCCATCCGATCATCCGCCAGCACCTGCACATGTCCCCACCAGCGCTTCCCGAGTGCTTCCCAATCCGGTCCCTTTGCCGTTTGCCCCGTCTCCAGATTTCGTGCTGGCACAAATCGCGCAGCCCCTAGAAAAGTCGCCGCTGCAGCCATCGCCATCAACCCGCCCAAAATCATTCGCACTGGTTTCATTCCATCTCCCGTCAAATTCTCGTTCTCTGGCTCTCGGTGAACTGAGGTGCCGGCGGCGTTCTCCGTGCACCGGGGTTTCCGTTTTTTTCTCATTCCCCATGCCACGGCTTCATTCCTGCAATCGCCCCACTCGCTTGCGGTGCTCCACCAACACACACGCGTCCTCCACCACAATCATTCCCGCCGCTCGCGCTTTTTCCGCCGCGGCCGCATTTTCAATTCCCAACTGCATCCACACGACCTTGGCCCCCACCGCGATCGCGCTATCCACCACCGGCGGCACATCCTCCGCTCGCCGAAAAATGTCTACAAACTCTACTGTCTGCGGCACCTCCTCGAGTCCCCGGTAACTCCTCTCGCCCAGCACTTCGGTCTCCCGCGGATTTACCGGAATAATCCGGTACCCCGCGCGCTGCATGTATTCTGCAACGCCAAAACTAGCGCGCTCTGCGTTCGACGACAGTCCCACCACGGCGATCGTCTTATAGCTTTTCAAGATCTCCAGCACGATATCGTCCCCACCTGACATCGTATCCGGCAAATAAACCTTCATTTCGCCCACTCCAGGAAAATCCTCCGCATCACTGTTCGTCCTCATCCTCGTCCGCAACGCCCGTCACCGCTGCATTCGCTCGACCCAACCCCTTCAGCAGCGCCACTTCCCGCACCGTCAGCGGACGGTACTTCCCCGGCTCTACGTCCAGTACGAGCGGCCCCAGCCCTACTCTCTGAATCTTCTCCACCAGAAATCCCACCGTCAAAAACATCCTGCGAATCTGCCGGTTCCGCCCTTCAATCAAAACCACTTCATACCACGGATTCGGCGTATCCTTCGCCAGCTGGATCTTCGCCGGCGACGTCTTCACCTTCCGCCCATCTTCAAGAGTAATCGTCACGCCCGCGCGCAATGCCGCAATCGCCCGCCCATCCGGCTTCCCGTTTATTTTCACTCGATAGGTCTTCGGCACATGCGATCCGGCCTTCGTCAATTTCTGTGCCAGCGCCCCGTCATTGGTCATGAGCAGCAAGCCCTCGCTGCCATAGTCCAGCCGCCCCACCGGATACACCCGCTCCTGGCAGTCGCGCATCAACTCCATCACGGTCGCGCGCCCTTCCGGATCGCTGACGGTGGTCACATAGCCTTTGGGTTTGTTCAACAGGAAGTACTGCAAACGTTCCGCGCGCTTCAGAGGCGACCCATCCACGCAAATCAAGTCTTTTTGCGGATCCGCTTTGGTCCCCTGCTCCGTTACCACTGCCCCATTTAGCGTCACGCGCCCTGCAGCAATAATTTGCTCAGCCGCCCGCCGCGAAGCCACCCCAGCCGCCGCCATAATTTTCTGTAAACGTTCTGCCGCCATCCCCTGTCGCCTTGACCGAAATCTTCAGACAAAAAATTACAATGTAGATCTTAGGCGTGACTAGTCCGGCCGCTGGTCTGCCCCAAACGGTTTCTTTCCTGCACCGAATGGTTTCCGTCCGCCTGTAAATTTCCGTCCGCCAAATTTTTTCCCGCCGGCAGATTTGCCGCCCCCGCCGAATGAATTCCGCCGAGCGCCAGGTTTTGTTCCCGCGAATTCTCGGCGGCCCTGGCCTTGCGGTTTTGCGGCGGGCGGCCGCTGCCCCTCGTTGGACTGCCCTGGCCGAAAATCCTTCCGCGAGTCCCGCCGGCTTTCGTACTCCCCGAAATCCCGCTCCTCATCCCCGCGCGGTTTACCGGCAAATCCCCGTCGCTCGTTCCCGAACTTCTGCCCGCCAAACTGTTTCTTGCTGCCCGCGAATTGTTTTCCGCTTCCGGATTTTTTCCCGCCAAATTTTTTGGCCGCAAACTCTCTCTGATCCTCCCCGTGCTTCCGTGGCACGAAGGGCGGCCGCTTCCCCTGTTCGGCATACTTGCGCGCCACAAAGTCCCGCTTCTGCGCCTCAAACTTTCTTTCCACAAAGGCCTTCTGCTCGTCCACATCCTTCTGCGGCACGAATGCTTTCTTCTCCGGCACCACTTTGGCCCGTGCAATCTTGGCAACCTTGCCGGACATCATCCCGTCCAGATCCTTTTTGGCCAGCAACCGGTACCGTCCGCGCGGAATCCCCTCAAGCGTGAGAGGCCCCAGCCCAATCCGTTTTACTTTCTCAATCGGGTGCAACTCCTTGGCCAGCAACCAGCGTAAGTCTTCCAATTTCGAATCCTGCATCCGCACTTCATACCAAAAATTCGCCGCATGCCCGCGCGAAGCGTCCGGCTGGCGCACCGTCTCCAGTCGCACACCCACTTCCTTGCCCAGCCGATCGAGCTCCTCGACCCGCAGCATCCCCTTCACCTTCAGGTGATACACCTGCTCGAGCTTGGCCCATCCGCGAAGCATCTCGGCGGCCAAATCTCCATCATTGGTCAAAAACACCAGTCCAGAAGCCGCATACTCCAGATTTCCCACCGGATAAACCCGCTCTGGAAATCCCCGCAGGAAATTCCGCAAATTCTTTCGTCCCGCGGGATCGGCCAGAGACGACACCACTTCCGGCGGCTTGTGCAACAGCAAATAGACTTTCCGTTCTCCCGCGCCCACCAGTTTGCCGGCTGCCTCAATCTTGTCGACGGCCACATCCGCCTTGCTGCCAAGTTCCCGGACCACCAGGCCATTTACGCGCACCTGCCCGCTCTGAATGAGCAACTCGGCATGCCTCCGCGAAGCAATCCCCGCCCGCGCAATAATCTTCTGTAATCTCTCTTCCATCTCAGTTGTCTCGCAATCTCGTTTTATTCGCCCTGCATCCAATTGCTTTCAGGCGGCCACGCCGAACCCGGTCGAAGCCGCATCCACCTGCGCGGGCTCTTCTCCGCTCAAAAGTATAGCCTTATAAACGAAGCGAGGCGCAGCACGCTGCGCCCCATCTCCGCACGATTCCGAAACCACACGACGGGTTTTTCATCGCCACTCGGGCCCGGTACGGGTTATTCTCCTGCCGCGGCCGCTTCCGCTTTCGGCGACTCGTCCACGTCACCGGCAGGCATCCCTTCATTTGTGGCATTCACCTCTTCGGCCAACAGTTCCCGCTCCTCCACCTGCTCGGCCTCAGCAAGTACTTCGACAACGTTGCTTGCTGCTTCTCCCGCTTCCCCGGAAGGCATCCCGAAATTCCGCTCACCCACTTCTCCCAACACCAGTTCGCGCGCACCCGCGCTGACCGATTCATGCAGAGCTTCTGCTCTCTCGGCCGCCCGCTCCAAGGCCTCCGACTTTGCCAGCAACTCCGCTGCCGCCTGCTCTTCGCTCATCGCCGGCGCCGGTTCGCCCGTCACGTCCTCGGCCTGCGCAATGCCCTCATCGGCTCCGAGCGCTTCCCGCGCCAAAGCCTCAAACTCCTTGAGACTCGGCAACTCTCCGAGATCGCTCAAGCCAAACCGCAACAAGAACTCCTTTGAAGTCTTATACAAAATCGGCCGCCCCATCACTTCTTTGCGTCCCGCGGTGGTAATCAATTTCTTGTCGAGCAGCGTATTGATCACTCCGGAAGTATTCACCCCCCGAATCTCGGAAATCTCGGGAGCCGTCACCGGCTGCTTATAGGAAATCACCGCCAGGGTTTCCAGCGCCGGCATGGTCAAGCGCAAGGGCGCACGCAAACTTTTTATGAATTTCCGCACCACATCATGCTGCTGCGGTTTGGTATACAGCTTGTACCCGCCAGCCACTGCGCGAATCTCAATGCCGCGCTCCTCGACCGCGAATCCAGCCACCAGCTCGTCGATCGAAGCCTGCACCACAATTTTGTCTTCCCCCAACGCCGCCGCCAACTGATCAATGGTAGCGGGCTCATCCGCCGCATAAATGACCGCCTCAAGCGCCGCTTTTCTCTCTTCGTTTGTCATCCGTACCTCATGCATCTTTCTGGGACCTGACTGGGGCCAGTCGCTGTTCGCTATTGGTATTCCTGATCAATCAGTCGCATCGCGCCATTCTCATCAAACGCCTGATCAAAAGCCTTGGCCTTCTTCAACAGAATATCCCCAAACTGTTTGTCCTGCGCCAACCCCACGGCCTGCAACTTGACCATCTCGAGAACCGCGAGAAACGCCACGATCATCGCGTGCCGCGTGGGACAAGCCTCGAAAAACTCGATCAAATTCACCGAGTTCGTAGCACTTGCCAGAATCTGCGTCCGCAACGCCGCAATCATCTGGGCCACGGTAAACTGCTCATGCCGCAATTCAATCCGCGCCACTTCCTTGCGCCGTTCCAGAACCTGCTGGAAGACCTTGACCAAGTCGACCAGCGACACCACCAAATCCGCATCCGTTCCCTCATCGTTATAAAGCGAGCGGTCCGGCTTGGACCAAACGTTTTCCTCCACCTGCTGCTTCTGATACAAGAGCTGTGCCGCATTCTTGAATTTCTCATGCTCGACAAGCCGTTGCACAAGCTCAGCGCGCGGGTCCCCGCCGAGCTCTTCGGTCTCCCCAAGAGGATCCGGCGGCAATAGCATCTTGGACTTGATGTAAATCAGGGTCGCTGCCATGTAAATAAATTCCGAAGACACGTCCACATCCAGTTCTTCGAGCTTATGCAAATATTCCAGATATTGCGTGGTAATCCGCGAAATCTGAATGTCGTGGATATTCATCTCCTGCTTCTTGATCAGATCCAGCAGCAGATCGAGTGGCCCCTCGTACATCGGTATCTGAATGTTATAAGCCATCTTCCCCATCACCCGATTCGGCGTCGCCATTCGTTTGCATCCCGTCGTGCATTTGTGGCACACCGGCATTCCTGCTCGTGCGCGTTTGCCAACAAGAACTGGTCCATGACACTGGAAAAGGCGAAACGGTTGCCGAGCGTTTCCTTACTTGCCGACTTCTGCCCGCTTCCGTCCCCACCCAAACACGGCCTCCCGCACCCGCTCCATCGTCGCCTTCGCCACCACCCGCGCCTTCGCCGAGCCGGCGTCGATCACTTCAAGAACCTTTTTCGGACGCTTCTCGTACTCCAGCCGGCGTTCCCGGACCGGGGCAATCCAGGCAATCAACCCATCCGCCATCTTCGCTTTGCACTCAATGCATCCAATGCCCGCCGACCGGCAACCTGCGGCCGCCCACGACTGTGTCTGTTCTGAGGAAAACAGTTTATGCCAATCAAACACCGGACACACGTCCGGATTTCCCGGATCAGTCCGCCGCTGCCGCGCCGGATCGGTTTTCATGACCTTCGTCTTCTTGCGAATCTCCTCATCCGACTCACTCAACCCAATCGCATTCCCGTAACTCTTTGACATTTTCCGCCCATCGAGCCCCGGCAGGCGCGGCGTCTTGGTCAGCAAAACTTTCGGTTCCGTCAAAACTTCCCTGATCGGGAAGAACGGTTTGTTTTGCTCGCTCAAGCGCGCGACGAAGTTTCTTGCGCCTTCTTCCAGTGCAAGAGAACCAAGAAGGTGTCGGACGACGACGATGTCCTCGGCAGACAACGTGGGGTGGAGCGGCGGAGCATTCATTTTCAATTCTGAAAAAACGGACAAAACGGACTTGGCATTCCCCAGCAGCTCTTCCCGAATCTCAAACGCATAGCAGGTATCGAATCGCCGCACAATTTCCCGGCTCAATTCGACATGCGATACCTGGTCCTCACCCACCGGCACAAACAACGGCACTCCATCCTCGCTGTAGATCACAATATCGGCCGTCTGCAAGCACGGATACCCGAGGAACCCATAGGTATGCAGGTCCCGGTCTTTCACGTTCTCAAAGGCTTCCTTATAGGTCGGCACCCGCTCCAGCCAACTCAGCGGCGTCACCATCGACAGCAACAAATGCAGCTCCGCATGCTCTGGCACGAGCGACTGCTGAAAGATCACACTCTTGTCTGGATCGAGCCCGGCCGCCAGATAATCCGTAACAATCTCAATCGTGTTCTGCGCCACGGCCGAGGGATCCGCATAATCCGAGGTCAGCGCATGCCAATCGGCAATAAAATAAAAACAGTCAAACTCCGGATCGTTTTGCAGCCGCACCCAATTCTCGAGCGCCCCAAAGTAATGGCCAATATGCAGCTTGCCTGTGGGCCGCATCCCACTCACTACTCGTTTTCCAGCCCCAGTCCCCAATAGCCTCTCCCGTCCTCGCGTGTTCTTAAAATCGCCAATCTCCTCGGGCGACTTCCCTAGCGCAGCAACTCCCGTCCAATAATCGTCCGCTGCACTTCACTTGTCCCCTCATAAATTGTAATCACCCGCGCGTCACGGTACATCCGCTCCACATCGGTCTCCCGCGAATAGCCGACGCTCCCATGAATCTGCACCGCCCTGGCCACCACGCGATTCACCATCTCGCTGGCATACAATTTCGCCTCAGACGCCGCCGCCCCCATGGCCTTCCCGGAATCCTTCAACCATGCCGCGTAATAAACCAGTCCGCGCGCCGCCTCAATTTCGGTCTGCATGTCCGCTAGCATCCACTGAATCGCCTGAAACTCCGCAATTTTTTTCCCAAACGCCCCGCGGCTCTTGGCATACTTCACAGACTCGTCGAGCGCCCCTTCGGCGAGTCCCAACGCCTGCGCTGCAATCCCAATCCGCCCGCCGTCAAGCGCCGATAGCGCAATCTTTAGTCCCTGCCCTTCTTCGCCCAAGCGGTTCTCGACCGGTACCTCGCAATCCTCAAGCAAAATCTCGACCGACGGCGACGACCGCTGCCCCATCTTGTCCTCGTGCCGCCCAATCTTGAATCCCTGGAACCCGGGTTCGACAAGGAAGGCAGTTATGCCCTTGCCACCCAACTCCGGCGACGTCTTGGCAAAAACAATAAACACCCCGGCCACCGATCCGTTGGTCACCCAGGTTTTCGCGCCGTTCAGCTTGTAAACGCCGCCCCCTTCAACCAGCACCGCCCGCGCCTGAATCCCGGAAGCGTCGGAACCGGCGACAGCTTCGGTCAGACAGAACGAACCAAGAATTTTTCCGGACGCCAACGGCGTCAAGTACTTCTTCTTCTGGAGGTCGGTTCCGAAGCTGAGCAGTGGCATCTGCACCGCCGAATTGGTGACTCCGAGCGCCGTTGACATCGCACAATGCACGCGGGCCACTTCTTCGAGCATCAACACATAGGAAACCGTGTCAAACCCCGCTCCTCCCCACTCCTCCGGCATAAGCATCCCGCAACAACCCAGGTCCCCGAGCGAGGCAATCGCCTCTGCCGGGTAGCGCTCGGTCCGCTCCCATTCCTTTACAAAGGGACGCACTTCGGACTCCATGAATTGCCGGACCGTCTCTTGTATCAATTTTTGGTGGTCGTTAAGCGAAAAATCCATCGTGTCCATGGTGCGCAGCCATCAACAACGTTGCGCTTGAATGTTTCTGTTGGCACAGCCATTCCTGGCTGTGCGCTTTTGAGCGTCGCCGCGGGGTACGCACGATGCTATCACACGAATTACAGTCTCACGAATAAGGACCACACACTACTTTGCGGCGCTTGGCTGCGGCTCGGTCCGCCCGGCAATCCCCCTGCGCAAGACAGCGCAGGCAGGGCGCAGACCGGATTTGCGGGGACTTTTCGGCAGGCACATCGATTGTTGCGACGGGGTTCGCCCGCTTACAGTTTGAACAGCTCGCGCAGGCGTTTTGTCTGTGCCCGGCTGACAGGGATTTCTGTCGATTTCTTGTCGTTCATCTTGAGCATGTAACTGGACTTGAACCAGGGCACCACTTCTTTAATGTGATGAATGTTCACAAGATACGAACGGTGCGGACGCCAGAACGATTCTGAATCCAGCGCGGCGTTCAATTCTTCAAGCGTGCGATAGTTCGACGTACCTTCGGTCTCGCGCGCTGAAACCGAAATCAAGCCATCTTCAATCGCCGCATAAACCAGGTCTTCGGCATCCACCAGCAGCAAGCGCTGCTGCGACCGCACCAAGAGCTTTACGGGCTGAGCAGACGTTTGTTTCCCTGCCCCCAACTGCGCCACCAGTTGCTCCAACCGTTCCGCGGGACTCGTCTGCGATTCAATCTCGCGCCGCGCCCGCGCGATTGCTTTTGAGATACGCGCCTTGTCAAACGGCTTCAAAACATAATCCACGGCATTCACATCAAACGCCTGCACCGCATAGTGATCAAACGCCGTAGCGAATACCACATGCGGAACCTTCATCTTCCGCTCGACCAGCTTCTTTAAAACGCCAAATCCGTCCAGCCCCGGCATCTGCACATCCAGAAACACCAGGTCCGGCGAATGCTCCTTGATCAGGGCCACCGCTTCCACTCCGTTCTTCCCCTGCCCGATCACCGTGACTTCGGGAAAGCCCTTCAGCAAAAACGCTAGCTCGTCCCGCGCCGGCTTCTCGTCATCCACAATAATCGTCGAAATGCTCATAGATATTTGCCCGGAGTACCCGCGTCCAGCAACGCGCGAGAGATAAAAGTATAGGCGTGTGCCGCGAGCCAGGCAATGCAATTGCCGCGCGGTTCTTGCCGGGAGAAGGGGCGGTTCCCCCAGCTGGATGACGTGGTCGAACCGGGCAACTAGCCTGCGCATGCCGGGGGGGGTAACCCAAAGAAGCGTGAAATATAGGTTAAAGTAGTCGTCTCCAGGAACTAACAGCACGCCGCATGTCAACTCTACTATGCTCGCGATGGTCCTACGCGAAGGCCTATAACCTCGGGACTCCGGAAATCGGGAGACGCGTGGCTGGAAATTCTGCTGTTTCCCAGTATCATGCTTCTGCAAAGAGGCACAGAGGAATCAGATGAAGAAGGCTCGCGGTTCATCCAAAAAGCCCAATCGGGCGACGGCGCAAATTCTGAGCAGTAAAATGATCTACACGGGACCGGTCTTCGGGTTGCGGCGCGACGAAGTCATTGAACCGAGCGGCCTCCGCGTCACGCGTGAAGTGATCACTCATCCCGGTTCTGTCGTGGTGCTCCCGGTTTTGCCGGACGGCGGCATCGTCATGATCCGCCAGTACCGTCATGCCACCCGGCAATATCTTTGGGAACTCGTCGCCGGCCGCATCGATGCCGGCGAGACTCCCCAAAAGGCCGCCGCACGGGAACTCATCGAAGAAACCGGCTACCGCGCGAAACGGTTCACCCTCTTCCTGGACGTCTTCCCCACGCCCGGTTTTCTTGAAGAACGCATGTATCTTCTTCTGGCAGCCAACGTCACGCCCGGTACCGCGCACCCTGAAGAAGATGAACAAATCACCTCGCGCATATTCCAAAAACGAGAACTGGAACAAATGATTCAGGGGGGCAAGCTGCGCGACGCCAAGTCTATTGCCGGTCTTCTGTATTACTTCCGCTTTCTTTCGCGCTAACCGTTTCCGGAAAACCACCTCGCTGCGTGCATGCCTAGCATGCATAAATATACAGTTGGGCGATAGCGTACTTTCTATCCTATTGACTCAGGCTTTATTTCTGTTAGACTCCGCGCGATTTATATTATCTGCGTCGTCGGGCCCTTTATCCCCTTCGCCGCGTTCAGAAACATTTGAATCTAGTCCCAGGAGGTCCACAGAAAGTGCAAGGTACAGTGAAATGGTTCAACAATTCCAAGGGCTACGGTTTCATAGGGCGCGATGACGGCCCGGATGTATTCGTTCATTATTCGGCCATTACCGGCGATGGTTATCGAACACTTCAAGAAGGAGATGCCGTGGAATTTGAAATTGTTCAAGGGCCCAAGGGTCCGCAGGCAGCAAACGTTTCGAAAGCAGCGAGCTGAAATTTTTCTCGCCATTATCCGGCCGTCAGGGCGGTTCGCCTGACGGCCTTTTTCTTTCGCAAATGCAATTTCCGGCAGGCCGCTCGTCTTCTTCCCAGTACGTTCCCTTGGCTTTATACTCTCTGTTCATGGACAACAAAACGATCGCTCGCATCCTGCGCGAGACTGCCGAACTTCTGCAAATTGATGGCGCCATCATCGGCCGCTATCGCAGCTATGAAAAAGCCGGCGAACTTATCGGCGGCATGCACGAATCCATTGAGCAGATGGCCCAGGAAGGAAAACTGGAGGAATTGCCGGGCATCGGCGAACGCATGGCCGAGCACATCCGGGAAATCATCAAGACCGGCGAGTATTCCCTTCGCACCAAGATGCTGAAGAAATTTCCTGCCACTTTGCTTGAAGTCCTGACGCTGCAGTCCCTCGGCCCCAAAAAGGTCGCCTTTCTCTGGTCCAATTTCCGCGCGGCAACCGTTGCCGATGTAGAACAGCTCGCCAAAGACGGCAAACTGCGCGACCTCACCGGTTTCGGCGAAAAAACCGAACAAAACATCCTGAAAGCGGTGGAAACCTTTAAGCGCTCGACGGGACGCTTCCGTATCGACAAGGCAGAAGCCGCGGCTGCGGAATTGATTGCCTATATTCTGAAATTCGGTAAAGGCATTGCCACGATCACCCCCGCCGGCTCGCTCCGCCGGGGGAAAGGAACGGTAGGCGATCTCGATCTCCTGCTGACCCTGGAGGACGGTCATACCTCCCAAAAGAAAATCGATGCCATTGCCGACCATATCCTCAAGTTTCCTCGCCTGGAGCAAACGCTGGCTCACGGCGAGAACAAGGTTAGTTTCAACCTGGACAACGGTCTGCAGGTCGACGTGCGGCTTTTGGAAAAGGACAATTTTGGCGCCGCCCTGCTGTATTTCACCGGGTCGAAAGAACACAACGTCAGGCTCCGCGGCCGCGCGAACGATATGGGGCTGACGCTGAATGAATACGCTCTGGCAACGCTGAAAGGCGAAAAACGCGTGGCCGGCAAAACCGAACAAGAGATCTACGCCAGGCTCAAGCTGGACTACATTCCGCCTGAACTCCGGGAAAATACGGGAGAAATCGAAGCCGCGGAAAAACACACTTTGCCGCATCTGGTGACGCTGAACGATATGCAGGGCGACCTGCAGATGCACACGACGGCGAGCGACGGCAAAAACACCATTGAGGAGATGGCCCGGGAAGCCCAACGCCTGGGCCACCAATACATCGCCATTACCGATCACTCGAAGGCCGTCACGGTAGCCAATGGTCTGGATGAGAAACGCGCCGCCGAACATATCAAAAACCTGAAAGCAGTGAATGAAAAAAATCTTGGCATTCGGGTGCTCGCCGGGTCTGAAGTGGATATCCTGAAAGACGGTTCACTCGACTACTCCGACGAAATTCTTGCGCAGCTCGAGGTTGTGGTGTGCTCCATCCACTCCTATTTCAACCTGGACCGCGCGGCGATGACCGAGCGCATGCTGGCGGCGATTGAAAATCCATTTACTCAAATCATTGCGCATCCCACCGGGCGTCTCCTCCTGCGTCGCGATGAGCTGGACTACGACATGGAGAAAATTCTGGATGCCTGTGCCAAGTATGGCGTCGCCATGGAGTGCAACTCCTACCCCGATCGCCTGGATCTGAAAGATGTCTATCTGCGGATGTGCAAACAGCGCGGAGTAAAAGTCGTCATCTCGACAGACTCCCACTCCGCGGCAAATCTTTCCTACATCCGTCACGGTGTAACGGTAGCCCGCCGCGGCTGGCTCGAACCGGAAGACGTCATCAACACGCTACCGACAGAGCAATTCCTGGCTGCGCTGCGCCCCAAACCGGGCCGGGCCAAGCCGCCGGTAAGGAAAACAGCCCGGAAATAAAAATTCGTAGCACCCGAGTCCGGCTCCATCCGGATCGGGGGCGCGCCACGGCGAAAAAGAACGGCCAGCAACACTACCCCTACATTTAGATTGACAAGTTATTCACAACACCTTATCTTGTGCTAGATCGTTGGTGACGTTCCAGGGGAACGTCGATAAGGGAACCCGGTGAAAATCCGGGACTGCCCCGCAGCGGTAAACAGAAACGAACACCCACACAAGCACTGCTCGTTCCGATGAGCGGGAAGCTCGGGTTAGTAGGCTGCTCAACCTGCTTCGCTGAGCGTGTCTGTAAGTCCGAAGACCTGCCAACGCGCGCGCCGTATTGGTGCGTACTTTTTTGCAAGCCTCCGCGGGGAGGTCGGCGATGATTTGGCGTGTTTACCCGCTCCATTTTCATTTCCTTCCCTCACGCCTCAGGTTGAAAGGCACTTCCATGGCTACTTCTGCTCGCGCGCAAACATCATTTGCGGATTCTGTTGCGTCGTTTCCCGCTCCCGCAAAACCCACCGTCATGCACGTTCGTAAACGGAATGGCGAACTCGAACCTGCCGACGTCAGCAAGATTGTGCGAGCGGTCGCCCGCTGCTGCGCTGGCCTGGAAAACGTCGATACCATGCGCGTCGCCAGCAAAACGATCGGCGGCCTCTTTCACGGAGCCACGACCAAAGAGCTCGATCTGTTGTCGATTCAAACCGCCGCCTCGCTCATCGCCGAAGAACCTGAATACTCCAAGCTTGCCGCGCGCCTGCTGGTCGGGGTCGTCGCCAAAGAAGTGGCCAATCAAAACATCTATTCCTTCTCGCAAGCCGTTGCCATCGGCAGACACCACGGCCTGGTGGCCAAAGATTTCGCGCAATTTGTTTCCGACAATGCCCGCAAATTGAACGATGCGATTCGCGAAGACCGTTGTGATCTTTTCGAATACTTTGGCATTCGCACGGTCTATGACCGTTATTTGCTTCGCGATCCGGAGACCCGGGACGTTCTCGAGACGCCGCAATACTTCTTCCTGCGCGTGGCCTGCGGCCTTTCCCGCACCGTGCAGGAAGCGATTGCGTTCTACCGTTTGATATCCGCGCACGATTACATGCCGAGTTCCCCCACACTTTTCAACTCCGGCACCCGGCACGCGCAAATGTCGTCTTGCTATCTGCTCGATTCGCCCGCTGACAATCTGGAAGCCATCTACGACAAGTACAAGGACGTCGCCATGCTGTCGAAATTCGCCGGCGGCATCGGCCTCGCCTTTCACCGCGTTCGTTCCCGCGGTTCACTGATTCGGGCCACCAACGGACACTCCAAAGGCGTTGTGCCCTGGCTGAAGACGCTCGATTCTTCGGTCGCCGCCGTAAATCAAGGCGGCAAGCGCAAGGGTGCCTGCTGCGTGTACCTCGAGCCCTGGCACGCCGATGTCGAGGAATTTCTCGAACTTCGCGACAACACGGGCGATGGCGCCCAGCGCGCTTACAATCTCAATCTCTCCAATTGGATTCCTGATCTGTTCATGAAGCGGGTGGAAGCCGACGCCCCGTGGTCCCTGTTTGATCCCAAAGTGGTTCCCAATTTTCCGGATCTAACGGGTGCGGCGTTTGAAGCGGCGTACCGCGAAGCTGAGGAGAAGAAGCTCTTCGTCCGGCAAATCAAAGCCCGCGATCTCTATGCGCGCATGATGAAAGTTTTGGCGGAAACCGGCAATGGCTGGATGACCTTCAAGGACGCCTGCAATCTGAAATCAAATCAGACGGCCGACCCCAAAAACGTCGTTCATCTTTCAAATCTCTGCACAGAAATCACCGAAGTCAGTTCCAGACAAGAAACCGCAGTCTGCAATCTCGGCTCCGTTCACCTTGGCAAGCATGTAAGAAATGGCGCGTTCGATTTCGAAAAACTCGCGAGCACCGTGCGCACCGCCATAAAGTTCCTGGATCGCGTAATCGACATTAATTTCTATCCCATCGGCCCTGCCGGCGATTCAAACCGCCGATGGCGTCCCGTGGGCCTCGGCGTCATGGGTCTGCAGGACGTTTTCTTTGCGTTGCGCATCCCTTTCGATGCTCCGGCCGCCCGGGAACTTTCCAGGAAAATCCAGGAAGAAATCTATTTCCACGCCCTGTGCACTTCGAGCGAGCTCGCAGTGGAATTTGGCGCCCATCCCGCATTTCCTGAAACGCGCGCCGCGAGCGGGGTCTTCCAGTTCGAACACTGGAACGTTCAGCCGGAAGATCCCGCCCGCTGGGAAGCCCTGCGAACCACAGTAAAAGCCACCGGCCTGCGCAATTCCCTGCTTATCGCAATCGCGCCGACCGCCACGATCGCGTCCATTGTCGGGGCGTTTGAATGTATTGAGCCGCAAATCTCCAACCTCTTTAAGCGCGAGACGCTGTCCGGCGATTTCCTGCAAATCAATCGCTACCTGGTCAACGACCTGAAGCGTCTCGGCCTATGGTCGGAAGAGATGCGCAATCGGATCAAGATGGCCGACGGCTCGATTCAAGGCATTGCCGAGATTCCGGAAGAAGTTCGCGGCCTGTACCGCACCGTTTGGGAAGTCCCCATGCGTTCGCTCATCGACATGGCCGCGGATCGCGGCGCCTTCATCGACCAGAGCCAATCGCTCAATCTGTTCGCGCAAAGCCCCAACATCGGAAAGCTTTCCTCGATGTACATGTATGCCTGGAAAAAGGGACTGAAAACCACCTACTACCTTCGTTCCCGACCCGCTACCGAGATTGCCAAGACGACCGTGCCGCTTTCCCCTTCGCCAGCTGCTGTGACTTGCTCGCTGGAAAACCCGGAGTCTTGCGAGGCCTGCCAGTAGGTTTGACCGGAGGTAGAGCCCGGGCGTGGGACCCGGAAGCCCCGCCAGTACAAATTCTGATTTTGAGACCTAGAAGGAGCCGCCATGATTTTGGATCCCGGATTTGATTTGACCCTGCGCCCGATGAAATATCCCGTTTACTACGACCAATACAAAGCGGCCATCAAAAACACCTGGACCGTTGAAGAGGTCGATTTTTCAACCGACCTCACCGATCTGCGGGAACGCATGACGCCCGCCGAGCAGCATCTGATCAATCGCCTGGTGGCGTTTTTTGCAACCGGCGATTCCATCGTCGGAAATAATCTTGTGCTGAATCTCTACAAGCACATCAATTCGCCGGAAGCGCGCATGTATCTCTCCCGCCAGCTGTTTGAAGAAGCGCAGCACGTCGAGTTCTATCTGACGCTGCTGGACTCCTACATTGCCAATCCGGAAGAGCGCAAGAAAGCCTTCGACGCCGTCGAAAACGTTCCTTCCATCCGTCGCAAAGCCGAATTCTGCTTCCGCTGGATTGATTCCATCAACGGCCTCACCGAAATTCACACGGTGGAAGATCGCAGGAATTTCCTGCTCAACCTCATCTGCTTCGCGTGCTGCATCGAAGGGCTCTTTTTCTTCGCCGCCTTCGCTTATGTTTATTTCCTGCGCTCACGCGGACTGCTGCAGGGCCTGGCCACCGGCACCAATTGGGTCTTCCGGGACGAAAGCGCGCATATTGAATTTGCTTTCGAAGTCATTCGAACGGTCCGCAAAGAAGAGCCCGCTCTGTTCGACCAGGACATGGTTTCCCGCGTCACAGAAATGCTAAAGGACGCCGTTGAATGCGAAATGGCTTTTGCTGAAGACGTTTTAAGCCTCGGCGTAAGCGGCCTGTCGGCGACCGACATGCGCGAATATCTGCAATATGTTGCCGACCGGCGCCTGGAAGCACTCGGCATCGGTGTTGTTTTTGGTTCGCGAAACCCTTTTGGATTCATGGAGTTGCAGGATGTCCAGGAGCTCACGAATTTCTTTGAGCGGCGGGTCTCCGCCTATCAGACGGCGGTCACGGGCGAAGTCGCCTTCCACGACGATTTCTAACCGCAACATTCCGGAACCTTTCCTCCCACCCTCTCGTATATATTGGATGTAAGCCACACTACGGAGGCTCTTATCCATGAACGTGTTGCCTTTTCGCCGCGCTGCGATGCATCTGGGACTCGCCTGCGGTTCCCTGCTCTTGCTGACCGCTGGCGCGCCCGGCGCGCACGCGGAAGAAGTCAACAAGTCCTACACCGTCAGCGGACGCGCACGCGTCCATGTGGAGACCAATGACGGCAGTGTCACCGTAACCACCAGCAATTCCAAACAGGTCGAATTTCGCGTCGAATATCTCGGCTATGAACTGAACAAGGACCTCCACGTCGATTCCCGCCAGAACGGCGACACGGTCGAACTGACAGCCAAGCTCACCGGCCATTGGGGATTTACCTGGGGACATAGCAACCGCCGCTTGCACCTTGAAATTCGCATGCCCAGGGACGCCGACCTCGTCGCCAACACGGGCGATGGCGCCGTCCAAGTCGATTCCCTGAACGGCAATATCGCCGTCCACACCGGCGACGGCTCGGTGAAAGCCAGCGGCCTTGCAGGACAGATCGATCTGCACACCAATGACGGCAGCATCAGCGTCGACAATCTAAAGGGTGACATCAAACTGCGTACCGGCGATGGCAGTATCGAAGCCCGGGATCTTGACGGGAAAGTCGATGCTGATTCCGGCGACGGCCGCATCCGCCTGGTCGGACGCTTCGACTTGCTCAACGTTAAGACCGGTGACGGCAGCGTTGAAACAAAAGTCCTGCCCGGCTCACGGATGGCTTCCAGTTGGACGCTCCGCACCGGTGACGGCAGCGTCGATCTGTCCTTGCCCAGCGATTTCCAGAGCGACATCGATGCCAGCACCGGAGACGGCCATATCAGCGTGGGCTTTCAACTGAGCGTTGAAGGCAATTTCAGCAATTCGCAAATTCGCGGCAAGATGAATGGCGGCGGTCAACCGCTAACCGTTCACACCGGTGACGGCTCGATCCGCCTCAGCAAGAGCTGATCCCCCAAGTTACGACCTTCCCAGGCGGCCTCAGCACTTGCGCTGGGGCCGTTTGTTTTCTCCCGCCAACCTCGTTCTAGTACCACACTTTTTTGTCATTTTTACACATACTGAAATCACTCAGCGCAACAATTTCTAATGGAATTCTTGTAGGTCCTACGCAAGTTATAGAAAACAAACGATTCTTTTCTGGTCCTCAACTTGCCATTAACAAACTACGAAGGAGGTTCCCAATGATCATCTTTTTGTTAACCGCAGCTATTCTGGGTTTGCTCGGAATCTCGTTCCTCGGCAACATTTTCGCGTCGAGTCGTCGCCGCTAGTCCCGCAGGCGAGTGCCTAGTCTGGGGTCTCTTGGTTTGTGGTGGGAAAACGAAATGCAGTTAATTTCAACTTGGGGAGAATCGATGAAACGGCTTCTTGAAGTAACGGTAATGAGCAGTTTGCTTTTGATGGGCGGTTGCGCGACGAAGAAGTATGTGGCGCAGACAGTCGATCCAGTCAATGCCAAGGTGGATCAAGTCGACAAGAACCAGCAGAGCACTCAGAAACAGCTCGAAGGCGACGAGCCGAAAATCAGTGCTGCAGACGAGAAGGCATCCTCCGCGGATGCGCGTGCAACAGACGCCATTGGTCGCGCTGATGCAGCTTCGAAAAAATCAGACCAGGTCAAGTCCGATTTGCAGGCGGAACTGAACAACCGTATTGCCAACCTCGATGACTACAAGTCTTCCGGCTCGGCGACCGTGTTGTTCAAGTTTAACTCGGCAAAACTGACCGACGACGCCAAACAGCAGCTCGACCAGCTCACTTCTGGTCAGGTTGCCAGCGCCAGGCGCTTCTTCCTGGCGATTCAGGGCTACACCGACAAGATCGGCACGCCGGAATACAACCTTGAACTGAGCCGTCGGCGCGCCGAAGCGGTACAGACCTACCTCGTTGGGGAAAAGAACATCCCCGTTTACCGGATTCAAATCATCGGCTTGGGCAAGGATAAGCCCGTGAACGAACAAAAGACCCGCGACGACCGCGAAAAGAACCGCCGCGTCGAAGTCACCCTGTTCAGCGCAGATACTGGCGCCTCCCAGAGCCAGAATACAACGCCGACGCAAACCGCTTCTAGTCCCCAATAAGCAAAACTCGTTCCTGTGTGGACCGATACGCCCCGCGCCGCAAGAAATTGCGGCCGGGGCTTTTTTTGCGCTTAAACTGGATTTATGGAACGCAAGATCTTCTGGATGACGTTTACGATCTTGGGCCTGGTGGCCGATATGACGTTGCCCTTCTGGTTTGCGCTGCTGGCAACCATTCCTTTGCTGGCCCTCAGCTGGTGGATTGCCTACCGCAGCGGATGGTTTTGAAGCTTACCCTTGTCGGGCCGCCCGGGTTTCCGACTGGAGGAGTATGTCTAAATCGTCAGGATGAATCGCGCAGACCAGCGCCTCTTCTTTTTGAATTCGCCCTTCGCGAATCAGCTGAACCAGGGATTCCTCCAGCGTGAACGAGCCTTTTTTCTTGCTCATGGTTATTTCCTGGTGCAGATGCTGGAGAGCGTTCCGGCGAATGTGATGCCGCGCGCCGTAGCTGACCATTAACAGTTCAGCCGCCGGAACTCTCCCGCCGCCGGTGCTGGGCAGCAAGATCTGCGTCAACACGGCAGTCAGCGCCATGGCCAGCTCCTGGCGAATGGTATTCTGCCGCTCTTCGGAAAAAGAATCTGAAATACGGGACACCGTCGTCGCTACATCGGTCGTGTGAATCGTGGATAAGACCAGATGTCCGGTTTCCGCCGCCGCCACGGCAATCCGCATGGTTTCCGCATCGCGCATTTCCCCGACGACAATCACATCAGGCGCTTGGCGTAACGCCGCCCGCAGCGCTGTCGGGAAGTCCGGGGCATCGGTCCCGATCTCCACCTGTTCAAGCACACTCTTCAGATGAACGTGCTCATATTCAATCGGATCCTCAATCAGCACAATGTGGCGATGCTTGTTCCGGTTAATCTCGTTGATCAGGGCCGCCAGCGTTGTCGACTTTCCCGATCCGGCCGGCCCTCCGATCAGCACCAGCCCCCGCGATAGATGGGCCAGCAACTCGACTGAGGCGGCAGGTTTAGGTCCCGCAGCGAGGGCACCGTATGCGGCAACGCGCGTATGGCAGCGGCCGCCTTGCCGCGCTCCCGGTGAAGATTAATCCGAAATCGTCCCAGCTTCCCCACGCGATAGGAAGAATCTGCGATATTGGCTTCACGGTAGACTTTCAGCGCGTGATGGCTCAGCGCAGGCAGCACAATCGATTCGATCTCCGGCCCGCTCAATAAAGTTGCGTCAAGGGCTTCCAGTCCTCCGTCGACGCGAATGCACGCCGCCGCACCCGCAACCAGCAGCAAGTCGCTGCCGTTTCGCGCGACCAACGTCTCAAGAAAGCGATTCAAACGCCCTGTCGAGGTCGAATCCGCGAGCACCTCCTGGCGATGTTCTGCCAGCTCGCGGACTGCCCGCTCGATATCTGTCGAACCGTCCATAGGCCCCTCTGCAGCTAAGACGCTAACCAGTACCAAGGTAGTCGCAAGAACGATTTAAAGTCGAGCGGAAATGTTGGGCGAGCTGACAGCTCCCTGCCACACCATCGCGCCGCAGGTAATTTTTTCCAGGCGAGCGGCGCATTCTGAAGCATAATCGTGCTGAGCCCATGGCCTTGGCCCCGCTGACTGCGCTACCTGAAAAACCCCGTCCGTCTCGGGTCTTGCTGTGGCTTCTACTTTTTCTGGCCTTTACCGCCGTCGCGTTTCTTCTTTTCGAGTACCGCTACCTCGATGATCTTTCCCGTGGACGCGCCGGCGCCTGGAAAATGCGCGCTCTTGAGGAGGGTACCGGGGTCTATACCTTCTTCGTTTTGCTGCCGGCGCTGATTGCGGTTGCCGATAAATATTTATTCCGCCGGGTAGGCTGGTGGCAGCGCGGGGCGTGGCATGTAGGCTGCGCGCTGGTATTTTCCCTGGCACACACTTCGCTCATGGCCCTGAGCCGCCACCTGCTGTCTCCGCTGCTGGGGCTGGGGCCCTACTACTACGGAATCATGCGGTATCGCTACCCGATGGAGTTCTCCAACCATCTGGTCGTCTACACCCTGGTCGTTGGTATCTACTACTACTTTCGCCGCTTTCAAGCGGCCCAGGCGCAGCAGCTCGCCGTCGCCGAACTCGAAGCCCAGCTGGCCCAGGCGCAACTGGAAAATCTCCGTTTGCAGATTCAACCACATTTTCTCTTTAATACGCTCAATACCATTTCTTCGGTGATGTATGAGGACGTCGAAGCGGCCGATGAAATGATCACGCAATTGAGCGATTTGTTGCGGCTGACGCTGCGAGCCTCGCAATCGCATGAAATCCGCCTCGCCGAAGAAGTAGAAATCGCCCGTCTCTATCTCCACCTGATGCAAAGCCGCTACGAGGAAAAGCTGCGCGTGCGCTATTCCGTGGCGGCCGACCTTGCCGACTCGCTTGTGCCGCAGCTGATCTTGCAGCCGTTGCTTGAGAATTCGCTCCGTCACGGAATGAAGCCGGGCGACGGCGTGATGGATCTTTCCGTCGCAGCGTACCGTGAAAATGGCAGTCTCATCCTGCGGGTTTCAGACAATGGCGCCGGATTCCCCAACGGCGATGCCGCTGCGGCGTTCGGCCGGGGCTTAGGGCTCAGTAATATTCGCAATCGCCTGGCGCAACTGTACGGAAACGAGCAAGCTTTTCTGATTGGCAATCGGGCGGACGGTGGCGCGGAGATTACCCTTCGCGTGCCCTTCCGCAAGGCCGTTCCCTGTTGAGTCCGCTCGACGGGAATCAGCCGATACCCCTCATGAATGCAGCGACTCCATTGCGGGCGTTGGTCGTCGATGACGAAGCCCCCGCTCGCCGCAAAGTACTGCGCCTGCTGCGAGAGGAAACCGACCTGCAAGTCGTAGGCGAAGCCGATGGCGGCGAAGCGGCGGTTGCCGCCATCTGCAAACACCAGCCGGACGTGGTGTTCCTCGATGTACAAATGCCGGCGATGGATGGTTTCCGGGTGGTGGAGGCTCTTGCTGCTTCGAAAATACCGCTCCCCCAAATCATCTTCATCACCGCGCACGATCAATTTGCGCTGCGCGCCTTCGAAGTTCATGCGTTCGACTATCTGCTGAAACCGGTCAGCGAGGAACGATTCCGCAAGTCGCTCGAGCGCATGCGCGAACAGCGCGCCCAAACAAGAAACGGCCTGGAAGGACGCCTCAAGGCGCTGCTGGCCCAGATTCGCCGGGAAACTTCGTTTCCCGAGCGCTTGCTGATTCACGAAAATGAGCGGGCCTATTTCCTGGCCATGCGCGACATTTCCTGGATTGAAGCCGAACGAAACTATCTGCTGATCCACTGCGGCAAGAAAACGCACACCCTGCGCGGAACTTTGGACGCTTTAGAAGAAGCGCTCGACCCCAAACTGTTTGTTCGACTCAACCGTGGCAGTATTGCGCGGCTCGATGCCATCCGGGAACTTAGACCCTGGTTCCACGGCGAGTACAAAGTTCTTCTGCTGGACAATACCGAGTTGCGCTGGTCCCGCCGCTATCTGAAGTCCTGCCCCGAGCTCCGCAAAATGGCATTTTCAGCCCGTTCGTCCCGAAGCTGAGCCCACTCGTCCCACTTGATTTGCCAGCCCCGACAAGCTCCGGTATTTTTGGTCCATGAACAGCACCTCCTTTTGCCGCACGTCGCGATGGCTTATCTTGCTGATGGTATTCAAGTGGTGCCCTGCACCCGCCGTGGCGCAGGCCGGGCCGGACGCTACTTGGCCAAATTATGGCAACGATCCCGGCGGCGCCCGCTATTCTCCGCTCACGCAAGTGGACCGAACGAGTGTGGCCCAGCTCAAAGTCGCCTGGACGTATCACACGGGCGCTCTCGGCCAAGCGATCGAACTCAACAAAAAGGCCACCTTTGAAACCACCCCCATTTTCGTTGCAGGAAAACTGTTCCTGACCACTCCCTACAATCACGTCATCGCGCTCAACCCGGCGACCGGAGCGAAAATCTGGGAGTTTGATCCCCACATTTCGACCTCCCACGACTACTCGGAAGTTTCTTCGCGGGGAGTCGCTTCCTGGCTCGATGCCAAAGCAAAGCCCGAGCAGCCCTGTCGCCTGCGGATTTTTCTAGGAACGCTGGACGCCCGTCTGATAGCGCTCGACGGCCGAACCGGGAAGCGCTGTACTAGCTTCGGGACCGGCGGCGAAATTGATTTAAAGGCCGACGCCGATGTTCCCGCCGAGTGGGGCGGCGGCTATCAGGTCACATCAGCGCCGGCAATTTCCGCCGGCCTGGTTATTGTCGGGTCTTCGATCGCCGACAACTGGCGCGTCAACACCGGCCGCGGCATGGTGCGTGCGTACGACGCGCGTACCGGACGCCTGAAGTGGAGCTGGGATCCGATTCCCTGGGCGCTCGACACCAAGCCTCGCACCGGAGCGGGCAACGCCTGGTCCACACTTTCCGTTGACGCCGGCCACGATTTGGTTTTTATCCCCACCGGCAGCGCCAGTCCCGATTACTTTGGCGGCATCCGCAAAGGCGACAATAAATGGGCGAACTCGGTCGTCGCTCTTACCGCTTCGACAGGAAAATTCGTCTGGGGGTTTCAGGTTGTCCACCACGATTTGTGGGACTACGACGTCGCCGCACAGCCGACTCTGTTCACCTGGAAAGACGGCACTCCGGCCGTGGTCATCAACACCAAAATGGGCCACGTGTTTGTCTTGAATCGTCTCAACGGCAAACCGCTTCTCCCGGTAGAAGAGCGGCCCGTGCCGAAATCGGACGTCGCAGGCGAAGAAAGCTCCGCAACACAGCCGTTCTCTACCATTTCACTCGTCCCGGAAACGCTCGACCCCGCCGAACTGTTCGGAAAGACTCCAGAAGACAAGCTTTGGTGCCAGGAGAAATTAAAATCCTTCCGTTACGAAGGAGTATTTACTCCGCCCAGCCTAGCGGGCACCCTCGTCTATCCCAGCAATGTCGGGGGAGTGAATTGGGGCAGCGCAGCCTACGATCCCCGACGCCACATCATGATTGCCAACACCAATCGCCTGATTGCCTGGACTAAATTGATTCCCCGCGCACAATTCGAAGACGAGACAGGCGCCCCGCAGGACAATCGCATCTACGGGGAATTTGCCGGGCAGACGCCGTCTCCCTATGGTCTCTACCGCTCGTTTCTGTTCTCACCGGGCGGAACGCCCTGCAACGCTCCGCCCTGGGGCACAACTGAAGCCGTCGATCTCTTCACCGGCAAAAAAGTTTGGGACACGGCTCTCGGCACTTTCGTTCCCGGAGCACAAACCGGGACCATCAATCTTGGCGGTCCCATCATCACCGCAGGCGGCCTAGTCTTCACCGCCGCGTCCATGGACAACTACCTCCGGGCCTTCGATTCAGGCAGCGGCAAAGAACTGTGGAAATTTGAGCTGCCGGCCGGTGGCCAGGCTACGCCTATGACCTATTCGGTCCGCGGCAAGCAATACGTCGTTATCGCCGCCGGCGGCCACGGCAAACTAAACACAAAACAGGGCGACTCGGTCATAGCCTTCACCCTTCCTTAAGCGGCGTGCACGCGCCCCGAGGGATGGTCGGCGTGGTGTTTCCCGATTTTCAAACTAAATCTGGTAAACTACCGCCACCTTGACTCTCAAAACGCGCCGCCAATTCCTGACCCAGTCGGCTGCCGCCGCCGCGGGGACTTTCTGGTCTCCGCGAACCCTGTTCGCGGCACCGCCCGGCGGTCCGTCAATTGAGTTCCCGGGCACTGCACGCGAGCGCCTTTCCGTTGCGTCGTATCCGTTCCGCGAGTTCATCGCCGGACCGGGCGAAGCAATCTCCTCCGGGAAAATCGACTTGAAGGATTTTGCCGCGCACGTCAGTGAAAACTTCCAGATCAACAAGATCGAACCGTGGAGCCGTCATTTCCACTCCCTTGATGCCGCCTATCTCGCCGGGTTCCGCGCCAGCGTAGAAAAATCTCACGCCCAAATCGTGAACATCGCCGTTGATGGAGATCAAAGCCCCTATTCCCTGGACCGCAAAAACCGCCAAGCCGCTGTCGCCTACGCGCGGAAATGGGTGGACATCGCAGTCGCTGTCGGCTCGCCAAGCATTCGCACGCACATCGCCTCAGCCAAGGACTCTCGACCCGACGTGGATCGCGCCGCAGAAAGCCTCGGCCAAGTGGCCGAGTACGGCGCCCAGAAAAACGTCGTCATCAACCTGGAAAACGACGATGCCACCAGCGAGGATCCGTTCTTCGTCGCCCGGGTCATTGAAAAAGCCGGCTCACCATGGCTGCGCGCCTTGCCCGATTTCGCAAACTCTCTCGCCATCGCAACCGACGACTACAACGATCGCGGCTTTGCGGCCATGTGCAGCCACGCCTACAACATCTGCCACGTGAAAGAGGTGGAAGACGGCGAAAAGGGCCGGGTCTACCATGTGGACCTGGCTAAAGCGTTCGCGATCTTGAAACGGAGCAACTATCGCGGATTCCTGTCCATGGAATGGGACAGCGCGGGCGACCCGCATGAGGGAACCAAGAGCCTTATTGCCAAAACACTTGAGCATCTCGGTTAGCAAAATTTAGGCTAATTCATTTCCAATTAGCGCGTCGCCACTGCCCTTTGTGCTTACACCTCATCCAAACCGCCGTCTAACGCCACAAATGCGAAACCTAATATTGCTTACGGCTCTCGTTCTCGCCACTCCCGCCATGGCAACTGACGCTCCAATGTTCAGGGGCAACCTCGCGCATACCGGTATCTACCCGAGTTCCGGTGTCGCTCAATTCGGCAAAGTGAAGTGGAAATTTCAGACCAAGGGAAGCGTCATCAGCTCGCCCGCAATTGTCGCCGGAGTTGCCTACTTTGGGAGCGTAGACGGAAATCTTTACGCCGTGGACGTAGCCTCGGGCGCGCAGAAATGGAAATTTCAGACGCCTTCGCGCGTCAACTCTTCGCCCGCCGTCGACGGCGGTGTGGTGTTCTTCGGGAGCTACGACGGCAATTTCTATGCCGTAGACGCCGCAACCGGCGGGCTGAAATGGAAATTTAAAACGGATGGCGAAAGACGCTTCGCGGGCAAACATCTGCACGGATCGCAACCCGCCAACGAAACCATGCCCGATCCATTTGACTGCTACCTCTCCTCGCCGTCGGTCTCGGCAGGTGCTGTCTTCTTTGGCAGCGGCGACGGCAACGTTTATTCCCTCGACGCCGCCTCCGGACGGCTCAACTGGAAATTTCAAACGGGCGATGTAGTTCACGCCTCCCCGGCCATTGCCGATGGCACGGTGTTCATCGGCAGCTGGGACAGTTTTTTCTACGCGCTCGACGCCACCAGCGGACGAGAAAAGTGGCGCTTCAAGACGGGCGAAGACAACGTCATCCACAATCAAGTAGGGATTCAATCCTCCGCCACCGTCGCCGATGGCGTCGTCTACTTCGGATGTCGCGATTCCAACCTTTACGCGCTCGCTGCGAAAACGGGCCAGAAAAAATGGGCCCTTAACAACAAAGGCTCCTGGGTCATCACCTCCCCCGCCGTCCGCGACGGCAAGGTCTATTTCGGCACTTCCGACACTTCGCTGTTCTACGTTGTTGACGCCCAATCCGGCGCTGCTCTGGTCTCGCTCAAAGCCGGCGGCTGGCCTATTTTTGCCTCTCCGGCAATTGCCGGAAACTTTGCCTACCTCGGCACGCAGGACGGCAAGCTCACGGCGCTCGATCTGACGGGACAAAAAATTGCGTGGTCCTTCCAGACCGACGCTGCAAAGGAAAATCTCACGAAGTTTTCCAAGCCGGATGGTGGTCCAGACTATGCCGTGGCCTTCGCCGATGATTTTTACGACTCCATGATGGTCGGGGTCGCGAAAATGTATTCGACCGGCAGCATTCTGTCCTCCCCGGTGGTCGTCGATAACGTAATCTATTTCGGCAGCACCGACGGAAACCTCTACGCCCTGCAATAATTTGCCCGCCTGCACGCGTCCGGGTCACGACAAACGTGGCAAACTGGGGCCATGACTACCGGCGCACCGTTGGTCCCGGACCTGTTGTACGGCACGGCCTGGAAAGAGGACCGCACCAAAGCTCTCACCGAGCTCGCCCTAAAAACCGGCTTCCGCGCGATCGACACTGCCAACCAGCGCAAGCACTATTTTGAAGCCGGCGTCGGAGAAGCGCTTGCTGCGACCTACAGCGCCGGGATTGCTTCGCGCGCCGAGCTTTTTCTTCAGACAAAATTCACCTACGAGCGGGGCCAGGACCACCGACTTCCCTACGATCCCTCCGCTGATTTTCAGGCGCAGGTCACACAGTCCGTGGCCAGTTCGCTTGCGCATCTCGGAACAGACTACATCGACAGTTATGTTCTGCACGGACCGCTTTCCGGCTCAGCCTGGGGTGCTGCCGACTCCGAAGTGTGGTCGGCCATGCTCGGGGAACGCGAAGCCGGCCGCGTTCGCTACCTGGGTGTCAGCAACGTGTCGCTACGGCATCTCCAGCAGATGGCTGCAGCGCATCCAGAGCCTCCATCGTTTGTGCAAAATCGCTGCTTTGCGCATCTGGGTTGGGATCGCGATGTCCGCGCGTTCTGCAACGAGCGGCGGATCCGCTATCAGGGATTCTCGCTGCTTACCGCCAACGTCGCCGTGCTACGCCACCGTTTGCTTCACGATCTGGCAGCGCAAGCCGGGGCTGGTCCGCCGCAAATTATTTTTGCTTTCGCCCGCGCCCTGGGCATGCTTCCGCTCACGGGCACTTCAGACGCAACGCACATGACCGAGGCCCTCGCCAGTCGAGCGATCTCGCTTTCGCCTGAAGCGGTGCGGGCGATCGAGTCTATCGCTGGTTGAGATCCCCCCCCGCAAACGCGTACCGTGGTCGTGCTGTTGCGCCGAGGAGCTCCACGGGAAGCGTCATCTTACTTCTGCACGAGCTGAATCCAGTTGCCGCACGAATCGTCAAGCGCCGCCAGCATCACCGGCCCCATCTTCTGTGGTTTCGCCTTAAAAACTACGCCGAGCGCGACCAGCCGCTCATACTCCTTCTGAATATCGTCGACGGCAAACGCCGTCCACGGAATCCCGGCGTCATGGAGCTGCTTCTGGTAAACCTTCGCTGGAGGAAACGCCATCGGCTCCAGCAGCAATTCCACGCCATCCGGACTTTCCGGGGACACCACCGTCAACCACCGGTATTCACCCATGGGAATATCGTGTTTTTTTACAAATCCCAATACATCGGTGTAAAACGTCAGCGCCTGGTCCTGCTCCAGCACCGGCACGCTCGTCACTTTGACTTCCATGGTTACCTGCCTTGCGATCTGGTTTCGCCGAGATCCCTCTCGTGCAACAGAAAATATACCGCAAGATGGGCAAACAGCAGCGGCCTCAAGCGGCCTGACCCTACTGCTCCACTCGCCAAAACCCGGCGGCGCGGGTGCGGTCCACGTTGCCGGCGCAAAATCCGGATCCTGCTGCAGCGGCCGGCGTCGAGGCGAGCTTTTGCCCGTTCGCCTACTCTGCCGCCACATCCCGATACTTCGGGAGCCAAAGATTCAGTAAGGCCGCCACCGCCAGCGCCAGTCCCAAGATCTCCAGCAGCGAAACATACGACCCCGTCGAATCAAACGCCCGCCCCAGAACGACCGGCCCGGTCGCGCCCGCCGCCGCATAAAACGTCCACGTCAGACCATACAGAGTCGAAAACGACCGCAACCCAAAATACCGCGTCAGTAAATACGGAGTGATCGCTGCCTCGCCGCCCGCCCCAATCCCAATGAGTGCCGCCGCCATCCCTCCAGCGAGAAAACTGTCCGCCAGTGCCAGCAAAAAAATTCCCGCCGCGGTAAGCAAGCTCACCACAAACGCTACGCGCGCTCCCGCAAACCGGTCCAGCAGCCACCCTGTAAAAATCCTGCCCAGCACGCTCGTTCCACCCAAAATTGACGCGCACCAAGCCGCATCTGCCGGAGTAATCCGGCGATCCGTGAGCAGCGCCGACATATGCGTAATCGCGCCATTCATGCTGATCGAACTCACAAACAGCACCGCCACAATTATCCAGAACGCGTAGGAGCGCAGTCCTTCGCCGAGTGTCGTGCCTGAATGCTCGACCGGCGCCGTCTGAGGGGAGTCTGTTCTCGCCGTCCCGCGCTCCTTTATGTAGTTCCAGCTCAACGGCATTCCCAGCAAAAGCGCAATCCCGCCCAGCGCCACGTATGCCGCCCGCCAGCCAGACCTGTCCAGCACTGCCTGCGCCACCACCGGCAGGATCATCGCTCCCAATCCCGCTCCCGCCATCACTAGCGCGAGCGCTGTCCCCAAACGCTTGTGAAACCAGGTCGCTATCGACCGCGCATACGCCAGGTGGGCCGCCCCGTTGCCCACCACTCCAATCACCACACAGGTCAGATAAAACTGCCAGATTCCCCGATGCAAAAACGCCAGCGACGCCACGCCACATGCAAATACCGCCATCGACGGCAAAATAATCCGCCGCGGTCCAAACCGGTCGAGCAACTTCCCAATTAGCGGCGAGCAAGCTCCGACGGTCAAAGCCGCCAGCGCAAAGCCGAGAGAAACCGCTTCGCGACTCCATCCAAACGCCGTCCCGAGCGGCTTCACAAACACCGCAAACGTATAGACAAACAACGATCCAAACCCGGCCATCACCCCAAAACAAGCCGCCGCCACCACCCGCCACCCGTAGTAGCTCAGATCAAATTCGCTTTCGCCCGGTGCGTCCTGCCCACTTGTGAAATTGTTGTATGCGCTCGGCAGACTGTTCTGGCTTTCCATGACCGTACTTTGTAGCACAACGCGGCCGTCCGGGCTTTTCCCGTGCCGCGTCTCCCGGTGTAAACGCAACCGAATCACGTCCTTCACAAAACACCCCCCGCCGAGAAGCGCGGCCGTGCGTGCCAGCGCAATTCCTTTCTTCACGCGATTTGCAAATCGCCTGCGGTTCGCGCAAAATTGGGCGTTTGCTTTAAACGCTTTACCGAATGTTGAACGCGGCCTGATCGCCTACTTAAAGGAGTTGCATGGATAAGCCCTCAAAGATTGCGCCAGCCAAGGGAAAACTGGGAATTTTGCTTCCGGGAATGGGAGCCGTGGCCACCACCTTTATGGCCGGAGTGGAACTGGTACGAACGGGTAAGTCGGCCCCGGTAGGATCGCTGACGCAGTTGGGCACGATTCGTCTGGGCAAACGCACCGACGGCAAGACCCCCAAGATAAGTCAGTTTGTGCCCCTGGCGGGCTTGGACGATGTGGTTTTTGGCGGCTGGGATATTTTCAAGGACAACGCTTTTCAGGCGGCGGAGAATGCCGGTGTCTTGAATGACAAGGATTTGGCCAAAGTAAAGCCGTTCCTGTCAAAGATCAAGCCGATGAAGGCGGCTTTCGACAAGAACTTCGTGAAGCTAATTGATGGTCCCAACGTAAAAAAGGGCAAGAACAAGTATGAGATCGCGCTGCAGCTAAAGGACGACATCGCAAATTTCAAGAAGACTTCGAAAGTCTCGCGTCTGGTGGCGTGCTGGTGTGGCTCGACGGAATCATTTCTAAAACCTGGCGATGTGCACTCGACGCCGGAAAAATTCCTAGAGGCGATGAAGTCCAATCATCCGGACATTGCGCCCTCCATGATGTACGCCTGGGCTTGCGTGACAAGCGGAGTCCCCTATGCCAACGGCGCGCCGAACTTGAGTGTGGATATTCCGGCAATCCAGAAATTGGCGTTCGACAACAGCGTGGCGATTGCGGGGAAAGATTTCAAGACGGGCCAGACCTTGATGAAGACCGTACTGGCGCCGGCATTCAAGGCCCGCATGCTGGGGCTGGACGGATGGTTCTCGACAAATATTCTGGGAAATCGCGACGGCGAAGTCCTCGAAGATCCGGGCTCGTTCAAGACCAAAGAAGAGTCCAAGCTGAGCGTGCTCGAATATATTTTGCAGCCGGAACTTTATCCGTCGCTGTACGGCAAGATGCACCACAAGGTGCGCATTAACTACTATCCGCCGCGCGGGGACAATAAAGAGGGCTGGGATAACATCGACATTTTTGGATGGCTCGGCTATCCCATGCAGATCAAAGTCGATTTCCTCTGCCGCGATTCGATTCTTGCGGCTCCCATCGTTCTGGACCTGGTTCTGTTCCTGGACCTGGCGCAGCGCGCCGGCATGCGCGGGATTCAGGAATGGCTGAGCTTTTACTTCAAATCGCCGATGACGGCTCCTGGCTTATATCCTGAACACGACCTGTTCATCCAGTCGATGAAGCTGAAAAATACTCTTCGCTGGATGATGGGCGAGGATTTGATCACGCATCTTGGCAACGAATATTACGACTAGATTTTTCCAGGGGGGGAGCGGGCGCGCGTTTGCCCCCCCGCTCGCTTTTCGGGAGTGCTGTTCCGGCAAACGGCGGCAGAGCGTTCGTCCCGGAAGAACAAATATTTTGAATCGTTTGCCGCACTTTTTCGATTTGACGCTTTCGCGATCGGCGCGATACCCTATCCGCTTGATGGACGGCCCTTGTTCACCGCTACGCTCACTGGCGCACTCATTTTTATCCCATTTTGAGGAGATTCATGTCGACCGAATTGCGTAATTTTCTATCCCTTAGTTATGACGAACTTGAGCAGCTGAACCTGAAAGCCAAAGAGCAGCGGAAAAACCGCGTGGCCCCCCACAAAATACAGGAAGATCGCATCAAGTATCTGACGGATGAAAAGCGGATCAAGGCGGTCACGGTGCTGTTCAGCGACCTGGAAGGCCGGCTGCACATGCTGGACTATGACAAGAAATTCTTGATCAAGAGCTGGGACAACCTGACGTTTGACGGTTCATCGATACGCGGATTTACGGCGCAGCGGGAAAGCGATTTGCGCCTGGGAATGGATTGGGGCGCGTTTTATTGGGCGCCTTCAGACGTTTTTGGTTCGGGCAAAGTTCTGGTGTTTGGCGAAGTGATCGACAAGGACGGGTCGCCATACTCGGCGGATATTCGGGGGGTTCTGAAGAGCTACGCGAATGAAATGTTCAAAAAAGAAGGCTACACGCTCAATGCTGCCAATGAGATTGAAGGATTCTTATTTGAAGGCGTCGATGCGGAAAGGCATTACGCGGAAAAGCACAAGTTTGACTATGTGAATACCGGCGGCTACTACCATTCGCTCCCCGGCGATCCCTTGCGGTCATTTATTGATAGCGCGGCCGAAGTGCAGCGCGCGATGGGATTCCAGAACGAGAAGGACCATCCGGAAGTGGCGCCGTCACAGTTCGAAATCAACTATGGTTACGGCGAAGTGGTGGCGGCGGCGGACCAGATTCAACTTTACAAGCTGATTTGCCGGCAGGTGGCCACGCGCATGGGATTGACAGCCAGCTTTTTGCCGAAGCCGGTGGTGGGAGTAAACGGCAATGGCATGCACACCAACGTTTCCATCAGCAAGGGCTCTAAGAATTTGATGTGGGATCCGAAGGGCGAAGAGAAGCTCAGCAAGTTTGCCTGGTCGTTTGTTGATCGCATTTTGACGCACGGCAACGACATCTGCCTCCTGTTGAATGCCAGCGTGAATGCGTACCGCAGACTTGATCCGCACTTTGAAGCGCCGAACCAGATCAAGGCGTCCGCTGTCGATCGCGGATCGATGGTGCGCATTCCCATTGGCAACGAAACGAGTTCGCGGGTCGAAGTACGATCGGTTGGACCGGATGCGAATCCGTACCTTGTACTGCATTCGATCTTCAAAACCGGACTCGACGGCGAAACGTCCAAGGTCAAGAACCTGCGCCAGGCCGAGCGTTATTTGCCGGACAACATCTACACCGCGATGGAGCATTTCCAGAAAGCGGAATGGACCACCAAGCTGCTTGGCGGCGACGTGAAGGCGCGTTACGCCGATTTGAAGAAAGCGTCTGCGGATCGTTGTGCCCGGCTACTGGGGACGTTTGTGAAAGCGCCGGAAGTTCAGTATCACCACGAGGTTTATAACCAGTATTTGTGGAACCAATTTTAAGAACCGCTTTGCTGTAGATTCGCTGGTCTCCAGTAAAACAAAAACGGACGCGACCAAAAGGCTGCGTCCGTTTTGTTTTATTCGGTTCGCCAGGCTACTTTTTTGCAGAATGGGCTTCGACGGCGTCCAGTACGCGCGTTGCGTAGATCAGGGCTGCGCCGGCGTTCATGGCCACGGCGACTCCCAATGCTTCGGAAATCTCTTCCTTGCCGGCGCCGGCTTTCAGGGCGGCTTCGGTGTGAAACACGATGCACCCGTCGCACTTGGTGGTGACGGCGACGGCCAGCGAGATGAGCTGACGTGTTTTTTCGCCGAGTTTGCTGTTTTGCGAGTTGGCAGCAGACAGCGTCTGGTATCCCTTGAGGGTGTCCGGACTGAGCTTTGCGATTTCGCCGAGGCGGCCTCCGAGTTGCTTCTGGTAGTCGATCCAATCGATCATCATGTACATTTCTCCTTGGAATTTTGGTGAGCCTTGGGTTTTGTATGGAAAGAGTTTAGCAATCTCTGCCTGGTAGAGCCATGGCGCTCGGCAAAAGTTACAACGAGCGGGCCGGAAGTTGCAAGGATTTGACGAGCCGGCAAGATTTTTCTGTTGCTGCGCGGTGTGCTATCTTTTTAAGTTCGCAAATGGCCCGGGGGAGTTCGCCTGGGCACGCGCGGCGCACTTTGCGAGAATTCGTGGAGGATTTGGGGTCATGAAGAATTCGTATAACGGGCAGGCGATTCCGGCAACAGGCCAAGCGATTGGCTACCGCGACGGAGAATTGCAAGTGCCCGACAAACCGATTATTCCGTTCATTGAAGGCGATGGAACGGGGCGAGACATCTGGAAGGCTTCGCGGCGGGTATTTGATGCGGCGGTGGCGCAGGCCTACGGCGGGAAACGCCAGGTGGCGTGGTTTGAAGTGTTCGCCGGAGAAAAAGCGTTCAATACCTTCAAGGAATGGTTGCCGAACGAAACAGTGGACGCGATTCGCGATTTTCGCGTGGCGATTAAAGGACCGCTGACCACCCCGGTGGGCGGAGGAATTCGTTCGCTAAACGTGGCCTTGCGGCAGATTCTGGATTTGTATTCCTGCGAACGGCCGGTGCGGTATTTTGCCGGAGTTCCCTCCCCCGTAAAGCACCCGGAAAAAATGGATTTGATTATTTTCAGGGAGAATACCGAGGATGTATATATCGGGATCGAGTGGAAATCGGGTAGCCCGGAAGTCAAAAAACTTTTGAATTTTTTGAACAACGACATGTTGAAGGACGGAAAGAAGCAGATTCGGTGGGATTCCGGTGTGGGGATCAAACCGATTTCGCCGACCGGAACGAAACGACTGGTGCGGCGGGCCATCAAATACGCGCTGGCGCACCAGCGGCCCAGCGTGACGCTGGTGCACAAGGGAAATATCCAAAAGTATACCGAAGGCGGTTTTCGCGATTGGGGATACGAGTTGGCGCAGGAAGAGTTTCGCGCCGAGACCATTACCGAACGCGAGAGCTGGATTATCGACAACCTTGACAGAAACCCGGCGCTGACTGCCGAACAGAATGCCGCTGTGATTGAACCCGGGATTGAACAGGCTACCGACGCGTTCAAGAAGACTCTTTATGAGGAAGTGCGGTCGACGATTGCTGCGATTTACGCGACGCACGGACGGGGTCAGTGGAAAAAGAAACTGCTGATCAATGACCGGATTGCGGACTCCGTGTTTCAGCAGGTGCTTTTGCGGGCAGACGAATACAGCGTTCTAGCGACTTCAAATTTGAACGGGGATTATTTGTCGGACGCCTGCGCGGCGCAAGTCGGGGGGCTGGGTATGGCTCCGGGTTCTAACATTGGCGACGGGTTTGGGGTATTTGAAGCGACGCACGGAACGGCTCCGAAATATGCGGACAAGGATGTAATCAACCCGGGCTCGGTGATGCTGTCGGGGGCCATGATGTTTGAGTTTATCGGATGGTCCGAAGCGGCACGGCTGATTGAGAGCGGAATTGCCAGGACCATTCAGCAGAAGAAAGTTACCTACGACCTGGAAAGACTCATGCCGGGGGCCACAAAAGTGGGGACGGACGCGTTTGCGTCGGCGATTATTGAAAATATGACGGGTGCGGCGGCGGCAACGTAACGGGCAATTCGCGGGCGGAGCTGCCGCCGCGCGTCTTTGTTGGATGCAAAGGCCGGAGCGAGCGCGGCGATCCCTAAAACCGGTTGGTAGAATTTCGGCTTCAGAAAAAATTCAGAGACGCACGAGGAGAGTGGGATGCGGAAGAAAGTTACAGTAGTGGGCAGCGGGTTTGTGGGGTCGACTACAGCGCAACGGATTGTGGATATGGATCTGGCGGATGTAGTGATTACCGATATTCTCGATGGGCCCCCGGCCGGCAAAGCCCTGGACATGATGGAGTCCGGGCCGATTACCCGGACCGATTCCAAGGCAACGGGTATTTCCACGGCAACCGGGGACTATTCGGGAACCGCGAACAGCGATGTGGTGGTGGTTACGGCAGGATTCCCGCGGAAGCCGGGAATGAGCCGCGACGATTTGCTGAAAGCCAACTACGACGTGGTCAAGGCGGTGGTCGAGCAGATTGTGAAGCATTCGCCGAACTGCATCATCATTGTGGTGACGAATCCTCTCGATGCGATGGCCCAGGCGGCCTTTAAGGTGAGCGGATTCCCGAAAAATCGCGTGCTGGGGATGGCTGGCGTTCTCGATTCGGCGCGCATGAGCACGTTTGTGGCGATGGAGTGCAAGGTCAGCGTCGAGAACGTCCATTCGTTTGTGCTGGGCGGCCATGGCGACGACATGGTGCCCCTGCCGCGTTATTCAACCGTGGCGGGAATTCCCCTGCCGGACTTGCTGCCCAAGGAACGCATTGACGCCATTGTGGAGCGCACGCGCAAAGGTGGAGCGGAGATAGTCAATTTGCTCAAGACGGGGTCGGCTTACTACGCGCCTTCGGCGGCGGCAGTTGAAATGGTTGAGGCGATCTTAAAGGATAAGAAGAAAATTTTGCCCTGCGCGGTTTATCTGGAAGGTGAGTACGGGATTAAGGGCCTGTTCGTCGGCGTGCCCGTGAAGTTGGGCGCGGGTGGCGTAGAGGAGATCATTCAGATCAAGTTGACGGCGGATGAAAATGCGCAGCTGCAGAAATCCTCGGCGTCGGTGAAGGAGTTGGTGACGGTTCTCGGTATTTAGGTCCGGAACTGGATGGGTGCGAAGGAAGTTTTGTTTGGCCGACACGCGGGCTGTGCGAGCCGGTCGGGGGAGTTTTGCGGCGAGAATCCATTGGATTCTCGCCCTTTGTTTTTGGCCAAGTGCGATATTTTACGATGCATCTGCGGGTGCCACCTCGCGGGCTCCCGGAACTGCGGCGTTACAAGCTTCAATGTGATGGCGGGTTGTGAAGCGGACCGGTTACCAGCCGAAGTATTTACTGGCGCCTACGACCAGCGCCAGGGTGAAGGCGGCGATGACGATTTCCCCGATGGCGCCTACGACAAAGGGACGGAGTCCTTGTTTGCGCATTTCGCGGAAGTTGGTACGGAGGCCTACTCCGGCAAAGGTCAAAAGGAATGCCCACCGCGAGAGATTGGCGAGCGAGGTGATTTGCTCTTTGTCGAAGACCCCGTAGGTGGCCACGAGCGAGATGAACAGGAAACCCAGAACAAACTTCGGAAATTTTTGCCAGAGGAAAGCGGCTTTGTTCCCTACTGCTTTGGCTTGGCCTTGGCTGGCCCAGTAGATGGCGTAGGCCAGGACGACGAAACCGATGGTGGCATTGCGGGTGGATTTTACCAGGACCGCTAGTTTGGCGGCGGCCTCGGAATACAAGGCGCCGGCGGCTGTCGCTTCGGCCGTGTTGTCGACGGCTAGGCCGGCCCAGAGGCCGTAGGCCCGGTCGCTCAGGTGCAGAGCGTGGCCGATGAGCGGGAACGTGAACAGGGCGAGCGCGCCCAGCGCGAGGATGGCGGCGATCGAGAAGCTGGAGTCTTCGTCGTCAGCTTCGATGGCGCCTTTGGCGGCAATGATGGCGCTGACTCCGCACACGGCGGAGCCGACGGCGAGGAGCGAAGTGAGTTTGGGCTTTAGTTTGAAGGCGCGGCCGAGGAAGGTCATGAAGGCGATGGCGCCGGTGATTTCAATGGCGACCAGGGCCAGGCTTACGCCACCTAGCTTGGCGATGTCGCCCAGGAGGAAACGCGAACCCAAAAGGACAATGCCCACTTTTAGCCAGAATTCGTACGTGGCTACTCCGGCGCGGAAAATTTGCGGAACTCCTATGGTGTTGGAAAGCAAAAGACCCAGGAGGATGGCCCAGAGGACGTATTCGATGTTGGGGATGGTGTAGTGGTGGGTTCGGGCGTAGCGGTTAATGTTCTGTTCAAGGACTTTGCCGGCGTAGCCGATGACGGCGAGGAGCGCGATGCCGGGGAGCAGGCGAGCGAATTGAAAAGACGGCTGCGCGCCGGTGCGGGCTTGGGGATGGGTTACGGCGTCGGCCATTTCCTGGAGTCTCCGTTTCGCTTGCGTCTCGGCTCTGGTTTGCGCAGCGCGCGAGGTAACCGCGTCCCCAGTCGCCATTTACCAGGGGATGTGTTTGAAGACACCCAGGCGGACCAGGATCGCCAAGCCCACGGCCAGTAGAACGGCCCAACTATCGAGCGAGAGGCTCCAGCCTCTTTTGGGTTCGCGGGTGTTGCGTTCGGATTTGCTGGAATCAACTGCGCCCGTTCCAAAGACTCCGTGTTGTGTACTCATGATTCTCTCCTGGTGCTAAATCAAAGTTGCTTGCGAGTTTTGGCGATCCTGTTTTGCTTGTTTTTCGGCGCACCAAAATTGGGTGCTGAGACAGGTGACATCGTGCGCGGCAACGCGCCCCACGATTACCAGGGCTGGCGCCGGCAGTGTTTTGTCAGTCAAAAGCTGTGAAATCGTGGTGAAGCGGATTTCCTCGCTGGCGCGGCTGGCATTCGAGATGATGGCGCAGGGTTGCTCGGTTGGCAGGCCGCCATCGAGAAGGCGTTGCCCGACTTCGGCGTAGTTTGTGCCCGGCATGTACAGCACCAGAGTCGTGGTGGCGGTAAGGCAGCCCCAATCCATCTGGCTGGCGTCCGAGCCACGGGAAAATGTGGTGAACAGAACCTGCGAGGCAACGCGCCGGTCGGTTAACGAGAGGCCCGCGGCTGCGGCTGCGCCGAGAGCCGCGGTGATGCCGGGTACGATTTCAAATGGCACTTGGGCTTCGCGGAGTGCCGCGATTTCCTCGCCCGCGCGGCCAAAGATGCCGGGGTCGCCGCCTTTCAGGCGGACGACAATTTGCTGGTGGGCGGCGTAGGAGACCAGCAGCGAGTTGATTTCATCCTGGGTCAGGAGTTTTTGTCCGGCTCGTTTGCCGACATCAATTCTTGCTGCGCCGGTGCGGATGAGACCGAGGATTTCCTGACTGACCAGCGAATCGTAAAGAACAATGTCGGCTGACGCGAGAAGGCGCGCCGCTTTTATGGTGAGGAGTTCGGGGTCGCCAGGTCCGGCGCCGATGAGATAGACGCGGCCCATCAGACGATTCCCTTTCCGGCTGACGGGTTTTTAGTCTGCTGGCGGTATTGCTCGAATTTATTCTCGCTCGCCAGCCGGTGCAGCAAGCGCTTGGTAGATTCAGGATCGCCGGGGTTTTCGGCGGCGCGAAGAGTTTCGCGGGCCGCGCCCAGCAGTTCAAGCCAGCTTTCATACTCGGGACCGAATTGGGCTTCGAGTTGTTTGCGCAGACGCTGGGCCAGCGCGGGGCTTTTTCCATTTGTCGAGATGGCGATTTGGAGATCTCCGCGTCGGACGACCGAGCCGTAGTAGAAATGGCAGTTTTCAAGGTCGTCGACGGCGTTGCAGAAAATCTGGCGCGCTTCGGCCTGCTGGTAGACGGCGGAATTGACGCCGGGGGCGCTGGTGGCGGTAATGACCAGATAAGCGCCGTCGACGTCAGCTGGTTCAAAAGGTCTGGCATGCCACTCCAGCACTTCACAGAGCGCCCACTTGGCGATTTGCGCCGTGGCACGCGGCGCAACCACTTTCACACGGGCCCGGGCGGCCAGCAGACCGTCGATTTTTTGTTCGGCGATCGCTCCCGCGCCGACCACCAGGACCATGCGGCCCTCGAGTTTTACGAACATGGGAAACAGGCTCATGTCAGTTCTCAATTCCCTTGGGGACCGGGCCGGCGGCTACGTCACGCTCTACGGCGCTGGCAACGGTGCCTGCCAACACATTTCGCAAATCGTCATTCGTGTGACGCTGAAAAAATTGGCGCAAGTTTTCCTCGGTTTTCTTTTCCTGATTGAACTTCCGGAGAAGCCGCTCGATTGCGTCGGGAACTTCAGTTGCCGCGCAGCGGTATCCCACCGGGCGGGCGATGGCGGCAAATCGGCCCACGCTGCCGCCAATGCAGAAATAGTAGGCGTCTACCATTTTGCCGTTTTGCTTTATTTTCTTGCCTTCGATGCCAATGTCGGCGATCCAGTGCTGCCCGCAACTGTTCGGGCAGCCGGTGATGTGGAGCTTTAGCTGTTGCTCGAAGCCGGGAAGCCGGTTGTCGAGCTCTTCGGCGAGCCAACGAGCAAAACCTTTGGTTTCGGTGAGCGCCAGCTTACAGAACTCAGATCCCGTGCAGGCGACGGTGCCCCGGGCGAAGGCTGAGGCTTCGATGGGAAGGCCGGCGGCCGTGAGTTCGGCGGCGACTTTATCTGCCTGTTCGTTGGGAATGTTTACAATCACGAGATTTTGCATGATTGTGGCGCGAAGATGTCCGTCAGCGTATTTGTCGGAAAGTGCGGCAGCCGTGCGGAGTTGCTGGGGAGTGAGTCGGCCGCGAAGGACGCTGGCGCCAACGTAGGAGAGCCCGGCCTGTTTTTGCGCGTGGATACCTACGTGGTCGCGGTGAATATCGGCGGGGGCGGATTCGAGTTCGCCGGGGTCGAGCGAAAAACCGATAACGTGCTGTAGCTCGGCGAGAAACGAGTCGGCGGTCCAGCCGTGTTCAAGGAAAAGATATTTCAGGCGTGCTTTGTCGCGGCTGACGCGCAGGACTTCACTCGCGCGGAAGACGGAGGCGACGCCTTTGGCGACGGCAACGACCTGCTCAGGTTTGATGAAGGCGTTGAGCGCGACGGCGAGATGCGGCTGGGTGGAAAGTCCGCCGGCCACCCGCAGGGTGAAGCCGACCTCGGTCTGGCCGTGGCGCGTGCGGCGCGTGGCCGTGAAACCGACGTCGTTAATTTCAGGATACGAGCACCAGTCTTTGCATCCGGTGATGGAAATTTTGAATTTGCGCGGGAGATTGTAAAACTCGGAGTTGCCGCCGAGGGCGCTGTTGATTGCCAGAGCGAGAGGCGCTGCGTCGATTAGTTCTTCGGCGTCGATCCCGGCGAGCGGGCAGCCGGTTACGTTGCGGGCGACGTCCCCGCAGGCTCCGGTGGTTGTAAGGCCAACTCTCCAGAGGCGCTCGAGAAGATCAGGGAGATTTTCAATCGCGACCCAGTGCAGCTGCACGTTCTGGCGGACGGTAATGTCGGCTACGTTTTTCCCGTACTCCTCGGAAATTGCAGCGATCGTGCGGGCTTGTTCGCTGGTAAGGAGACCGTTGGGGATACGGATGCGGACCATGAAATACGGAGTGGCGTTGCCTTCTCCGCCCTGGCCGCCGGTCACCCCCAGGCCGTCGCCCTGGGTGTAGATTCCCCACGTCCGGAAATAGGTGCCGAGCCACTCGGCGGGAATCGACGAGTGGCCACCCTGGGCAAAGGACTGGATTTCCTCGAAGTGATCCCACGCGTTTTTGGAACGCTTGAGACGCTCGACCTTTTGTGCTTTGGTTTCTTTGACTTCGCTCATTGCGTAATTTTTTGGCTCCTAAAAAGGAAAAACCCACGTGGCCGGAAACTCTGGCGACGTGGGCTTCGGAACTTTTTGAGTATTGTGGTGCTAAGTCCGAGAACTCCTAGGGCCAGAGATGGGCGCAGTGCAACACGCAGCGTTGCACATACAGCGACAGCACATCTGGCAGCACATACTCATCAAGGTAAAGAATACGCCGCCCGGCACTTGGCTGTCAAACGGCGCGTATTTTAATATTTCGATGGCATGGATTCGATAAACGAATGGTAGAAGGCAAAACGGGAACAGCTTGTCGGCCAGCCGGCCTCGCCTACGGGACGATTGTGGCGGATTTGATCGTGTCGATCTTGGGGAAGCCTTTGTCCACGTAGGGCTTGCCTTCGCCTTGGATTTTGTCCTGGTCCGGACCATTGTCGCCATACTGGTCGTAGAACATTTCTACGACGTTCATGCCCTTTCCTTGGACTTCGCCGAACGGAGCGAAGCCCATGCGGTCGAGGCGCTGGTTGTCGGCCAGATTGATGAAAACTTGCGTGGTGCGGGTGTTGGGCCCGGCGGTGGCAAAAGTAATCGTGCCCTTCTTGTTGCTTTTTGTGACGGGGTCATCTTTGATTTCGGTTTTCTTCCAGGCTGCCGAGACAGGCGGGAAATTGCTGAGACCAAATTGGGCGACGAATCCGGGAACGACACGGAAGACGCTGGAGTTGTCATAGAAATGATGCTGGACGAGGTTGTAGAAACGATCGGCACCGATGGGAGCCCAGGCGCGCGTGACGGCGAGAGTGAATTCGCCGCGCGTGGTGACGAATCGCACGCGATAGGTGGCAGGAGCCTGGGATTTCAGCCCGGCGGGACGAAGGAGCGTGTGGTCGTAGCTGACCGAAGGAGCGGCGACGGCGGGGGCCGGCGTGGCGGGCTGCGATTCGGCCGGCGACACCGGCTTTGGCTGTTCAGCGGCGGGCGTTTCCGCAGGCTTGTCCGTCTTCTTGCAGCCTGCGAAAAACAATGTGGCGGCAACTAGGATCGGGATTATCTTTTTGGCGTTCATTGCGCTCTCCTGAACTGTTGATACTAAAAATTTGATGGAATTGCTTCCGAAAAGCAAAATCTGGTCGCGCCCAGCAGTCCCCCGGCGGCTCAAGCCGAGTTCCGTTCTCAGTTTTGCGGCGCGGCGGAAGTCGGGCCCTGGCCTAGCGCCTGGCTTACGCGTTCCACTTCAGACATTACGCGGAGGGTGTTCTCCCCCAGGATTTTCTTGATGTCGGAATCGGAGTACCCGCGGTCGAGCAGGGCTTGGGTAATTTGCGGGAGATGGGCGGCATCCTCCATGCCGTAGGGCATGTTGGCTCCATCGAAATCGGAGCCGAGGCCGACGTGGTCGGCGCCAACCAGCTTTACGGCATGGTCCAGGTGATCAATGATTTTGCTCCAATCGACGCGGGGAAGCTTGCCTTTGGCAACCTGCTCGCGCGTAAGGCGGTCGCCTTCAAGCAGTTGGCAGGCCTCGTTTTCGCCGCAAAGCTTCTGGACCTCCAGGGCAATGGTTTTGTTGATTTGCGGATCGGCTTTTTCGGCGTTGAGAAATTCCTGGCTAAGGAAGCTGACGTGATAATTGATCTCGATGACCCCTCCTTTGGCAGCCAGGTCTTTGATCATTTGGTCGGTCATGTTGCGCGGGGCGCTGCAGATGGCGCGGCAACTCGAGTGGGAGGCGATGAGCGGAGCTTTGCTCGCTTCCAGGGCGTCGTAGAAGGTCTTGTCGCTGACGTGGGAGATGTCGACCATCATGCCCAGTTTGTTCATTTCGCGGACCACCTCTTTGCCAAACGGGGTAAGTCCGTTGTGCAGCGCTTTGTCGCCGGAAGAGTCGGCCCATTCATCATTGCCGCTGTGGGTAAGCGTCATGTAACGGACGCCGAGGGCGGCGAATTTGCGGAGGACCTCGAGATCGGAGTTGATCATGTGGCCGCCTTCAACGCCCATCAGGGCGGCGATCTTCCCCTCAGCGTGAGCCTTGCGAACTTCGGCGGCGGTGGTAGCCAGAGTTAGGTCGCGGGGATGCTTCCTCACCTGGTCACGGACGGCATCGATTTGCGTGAGGGCGCGCGTGACAGCTTCCGGGCCGGTGACCTTGCTGGGGATCCAGATGGAAAAGAAAATGGCCCCGAGGTTCCCTTCTCTCATGCGCGGGATGTCTATGCTGCCTTTGGCGTCCCGATGACCGAGATCAAATTTACCGTCGAGCAAACGCTGCGTCGTGTCGTCGTGGGTGTCGACGACCAGCGATGAGAAATGGAGTTTGTGCGCGCGTGGTGAGATGTCGCCAGCCATTACGATGGCCGCCAGGACAATACAAACGGTGAAGCAGACGCCGGATGAAAGAATTGACTTGCGCATTGCACCTCGTCTTATTCCTCGCTCTTTTCTAGTGAGACTGCAATTCTTTGCTGACCCGTTCGTTCGCTTCCATCACGCGGAGCAGGTTGCCGCCGAGAATCTTGCGGATGTCTTCATCGGAGTAGCCTTTGCGCAGGAGAGCCTCGGTGATTTTGGGGAGATGCGAGACATCATCCATGCCCTCAGGCATGGTGGCTCCGTCGAAGTCCGAGCCGAGGCCGACGTGGTCCGGGCCGACTAGCTTTACCACGTGGTCGATGTGGTCGATGATGCGCTCCCAGCTGACATGGGGAAGCTGGCCTTCTGCGACCGCTTTCTTTTCCTGCTCCGCCATTGCCCGGCCAATGCATTCTTCGTCTTTGCCGCATTGTTTACTGAGTTTGTCAAGCAGCTCGACTACGCCGCCATTCAGCTTGTCGGAGGCGTCTTTGTAATTTTGATCGATGAAACTTTTTTCGTAATTGATCTGGATGACGCCGCCTTTGGCGGCCAGGTCTTTGATCATTTGGTCGGTCATGTTGCGGGGATGATTGCACAGCGCCCGGCAGGAGGAATGCGACGCGATGAGCGGAGCTTTGCTGACTGCCAGTGCGTCGTAGAACGTTTTGTCGGCGACGTGGGAAATGTCGACCATGATTCCCTGCCGGTTCATCTCACGCACGATGTCTTTGCCGTGATCCGTGAGGCCATTGTGGGCCGGTTTATCCGTCGAGGAGTCGGCCCACTCGTCATTGTAGAAATGCGAGAGGGTCATGTAGCGGACGCCGAGGTCGCCGAAGATGCGTACGATCCGAATGTCGTTGCCGATCATGTGACCGCCTTCAACGCCCATGAGGACGGCGATTTTGCCCTCTTGCTTGGCCCGGCGGACTTCGGCGGCAGTCGTGGCAAAGCTAAGATCTCTGGAATATTGGCGGACGTTTTCATGAACGGCGTCGATCTGATCGAGGGCCTGCTGGATGGCGGGCGCGCCCATGGTGCGACCGTCAATCCAGATGGAAAAGAAGATGGCGTTCAAACCGCCTTCCCGCATGCGGGGGATGTCCACGTGGCCATCTGAATTGCGCTTCCCGAGATCGTAATTCTTCGAGAAGAAGCGCTGCGTGGTGTCGTCGTGGGTGTCCAGGACCAGCGAAGAGAAATGAAGCCGTTTGGCGCGCTCGGCGATGTCGTCAGCCGAGGTGCGGGATGCCACGAATGCGAAACACGCGAGCAGGCTGACGCTGAGCACGGAAACAATTCGACGCATGAGTTCTCCTGGAACCTTGGAGTTGCGGTGAGAGTTTACCCCATCAGCCAGCCGAGCAGGGCTTGTTTCCACGTGTCGCGATTGACGGCGGCGATGGATTCGGTGAGAGGAATTCCTTTGGGGCAGGCCACGACGCAATTTTGTGCGTTGGCACAGTCCTGAATGCCGCCCGGTTCCATGAGCGCTTTGAGGCGTTCGGATTTGTTCATCGCGCCCGTAGGATGCAGGTTGAACAGCCGAACCTGGCTGATGATGGCCGCACCGATAAACTTGCTGTGCTCGTTGACCTGCGGGCAGACTTCAAGGCAGTTGCCGCAGGTGATGCAGTTGGAGAGCGGGTAGCCGACTGCCTGGACTTCGGGAGCGACGCGCGGACCTTCGCCGAGGTCGTAGGTGCCATCGATAGGAATCCAGGCTTTGACGCGCTTGAGGCTTTCGAACATGAACTGGCGGTCGACAGCTAGATCCCTGACGACCGGAAATTTCCTGAGGGGCTCAATGCGGATAGGCTGTTCGAGCGAATCGACAAGCGCGGAGCAGGCCATGCGGGCCCGGCCGTTGATGAGCATGGCGCAGGAACCACAAATTTCTTCAAGGCAATTGGAGTCGTAGGTGACCGGAGTGGTTTTCTGGCCATCGCGGGTGACCGGGTTTTCAGCGATGTCCCGCAGGCAGATGATTACGTTCATCGCAGGGCGCCATTTGAGTGCAAATTCTTCCCAAACGACCGGCTGTTGCGGGCCGGTTTGGCGTTTGATTTTTACGATGACCTGTTTTCTTGATTCAGCCATGGTGGCCTCTTTGGCGCATTGCTCAACTGATGCGTGCTGCCGTAACCGGAAGGGGCGAGCCCTTCCCCGTGCAAAATCAAAACCTACGTTTTGCAGCAAAACCTGAAACCAAAAACAAAATCACCGGCCCGGGCTCGACAACCGCTTATTTGGCGGCGTCGTAGCGGCGGGGACGCGGCTTGATGAGGCCGATGTCCACGGGCTCGTACTTCAGTTGAATATCGTTGTTGATCCATTTGGCGCGCGTCGTTTTAAGCCAGTTGGCGTCGTCGCGCTCCGGAAAATCCGGCTTGTAGTGGGCGCCGCGGGATTCGTTGCGTGCGAGCGCACCGAGCGTCACGACTCTGGCCAGGATCAGCATGTTGCCCAGTTCGCGGGCAAAGTTCAGTGTTTGATTGGACCACTTGGTGCGGTCGCTGAGATTGACTCGTTGGTAGCGCGCTTGCAGCTCGCCTAACTGGCCGGCGGCTTTTGCAAGATTTTTGTTGATGCGCGTTACGGTAACGTGCTCGGTCATGATGTCGCCGAGTTCGCGCCAGATGGTGATGGGGTTTTCTGTGCCGTCGTTGGCAATCAACGCCTGGTTGAGATCGTCCTGGCGCCTCTTTTCCTGCGCAAAGACCGTGGAGGGTATTGCCTCGGCTCCTGTTTCAAGGCCCCTCGCGTACTTGACCGCGGCGGGACCCGCCAGCGCACCACCGAAGATGCAGGAGACCAGCGAGTTGGCTCCCAGGCGATTGGCGCCGTGATATTGGTATTCACATTCGCCGGCGGCGTAGATGCCGGGGATGCTGGTGGCTTGGTCTTCGCCATTCACCCAGATGCCGCCCATGGTGTAATGCATGGCGGGAAAAACTTTCATGGGTTGTTCGCGCGGGTCGACGCCGATGAATTTTTCGTAGATTTCAAGAATGCCTTCCAGCTTGTGGTTGAGCGTTTCGCGCGGGATGTGAGTGACGTCCAGATAGACGGCGGCTTGGCCGTCGATGCCCAATTTTTCCTGGTAGACGATGCGGTGAATGGCGCGGGTGGCGATGTCCCGCGGGACCAGATTACCGTATTTCGGATACCACTCTTCCAGGAAGTAAAATCGTTCGGTTTCGGGGATGCTTTTTGCCGAACGCGTATCTGCCGGATTGCGCGGAACCCAGACGCGGCCGCCTTCGCCCCGGGCGGATTCACTCATCAGGCGGAGCTTGTCTTCGCCGGGAATCGCCGTAGGGTGCACCTGAATGAACTCGCCGTTGGCGTAGTCAACGCCTTGCTGGAACAAAGCCGACTGCGCAGAGCCGGTGCAGACAACCGAGTTGGTGGATCGACCGAAGATGGCGCCAATACCGCCGGTGGCGAAAATAACCGCATCGGCGGGGAAGGTTTTCACTTCCATGGTGCGCAGATCCATGGCGCAGATGCCCCGGCAGACCCCGCTTTCATCGATCACCGCGGACAGAAACGTGGACCCTTCGAATTTCTTCACGCGGCCTTCGGCTTCGTGGCGGCGGACTTGCTCATCGAGAGCGTACAGAAGTTGCTGGCCGGTCGTTGCGCCCGCGAATGCGGTGCGGTGATAGAGCGTGCCGCCGAAACGGCGGTAATCGAGCAGACCTTCCGGCGTGCGATTGAACATGACACCCATGCGGTCGAGAAGATCGATGATGCCGGGCGCAGCTTCGCACATGCGCTTGACGAGAGGTTGATTGGCCAGAAAGTCGCCGCCGTAGATCGTATCGTCGAAATGCTTCTCGATCGTGTCGCCTTCGCCTTTTTGATTTTTCGCAGCGTTGATTCCGCCCTGCGCGCAGACCGAGTGCGAGCGCTTTACCGGGACGATGGAGAAAAGATCGACGGGGACGCCGGATTCGGCTACCCGGATGGTAGCCATCAGTCCGGCCAGGCCACCGCCTACGACGATTATTTTGGGTTGTCTCATGGTTGCGAATAGAAGCTAAAGGGATGCCAGTCGTACCGGAAGCTGATGAGAATCAAAATACCGACAACGCCGAGAGAGAGTCCGACGAAAACACCGAGCCGCCCGGCAGCAGTCTGGGCCCGCACGGTGGCAGCGAGTCCCCACTTGCAGAGAAAATTCCAGATGCCGACGCCAAGATGGAACGAGGTGGCCAGGATTCCGATCACAAAAAATGCCAGATACCAGGGATTCTGCAAATCGCGCTCGACGGTGAGGTAGGTAGAACGGCCATGGGTGAGCCAGCGCTCGGTGTACAGGTGCCAGACGATATAGGCAAACGAGACGAGCCCGGTGTACCGCAACATGGTGTACATCCAATTTTTGACCCAGGGATAGGAGGAAACGTTGGACTGGCCCTGCCGCCAAATGTAAAGGCCGTAACAGGCGTGGAACAGCATGGGCAGGAAGATGAAACCCCATTCAACGACGATGCGGAACGGAATGCTCTGCAAGTCCAATGAAACGTGATCGTATTTTTGCCGGCTGACGAGCGCCGCGCTGTTCGACCAGTAGTGTTCGATCAAAAATGCGCCGACGGGAAGTAACCCTGTAAAGGAATGCAGCTTTCTGAGGAGGTAACTGGTATCAGCCCGAGTTGCCGTTGAGGACATGCCCTCTCCGCCGCGCCAGCCCCTGGAAAGTAAACTGGAAGATCCGCGACACCTGAATTATATCAATTCGTTGCGGTGAAGCAAATCGCGCCGGGCTCGAGCGCGACACAAATGCTACAAATTGTTGCCCGGAGGAGTTGCGACCGCGCTACAATCCATACTGGTCGGATGATTTGTGCCGGGCCCCGCAATTCCTTCCCTGGCTTCGAATCGGAAAAAGAAAAAACCTACATGAGTTTAGGCCTGAGTCTTGTATCGGAGCTGGAACGGCTGGCAAGCGCGCTGGAAAGTGATGCCCAGAGCAAGGAACCGTTTTCGCTCAGTTCGGTTGCCGAACGCATCGCCAAAACCCTAGGGGTCAAGGTAGACGAAGTCGCGATCATGGGTGTCTCGACGCGCTGGCGGCATTTGTATTTTCTGGTGCCGGAAATTTTAAAGAATGTCGGATACATTCCACTGTCGAGCAATTCCGCGCTGGCGGCACGCACGGCGCGTGAGAGCCGGCCGGAGATCATGAACAATTTTGCCGCGGTGCGTCACGCCAGCGTTTTTGAGGGCGCCAAGGTGTCTGGAGACTCCTCGGGAGAAGCGATCCAGAAAATTATAAGCGCTCCGATTCTTGCCGCTGGGCGCGTGGTGGGGATCATTCAAATCAGCCGCAAGGGATCCAACGCGATAAATGCCGGTCCGGACTTTACCCCCGATGAACTGGGAAAAGTTCTCGCGTTGTGCAAACCGCTAGGGAAATTGCTGCTACACGCGACACGCGAGTGAAATTGATCTTAACTTTCCCTTCACATCGTCGCATTTGCTTGTATTTCTTTCCGAAAACACGGGAAATGCGTTGACACTGTAATTTCTTCTTGTTACTTTTCCACAGCGGGAAAAATTTTGCCCGCAAACTACTCACGGAGGCACGGCAAACCGGCACCATGGCGTTCGTCGCAAAGAAAATATTTCTCACCAAAGGCGTCGGTAAACATCGGGAAAGGCTGTCGAGCTTTGAGCTCGCGTTGCGCAACGCGGGAATCGCCGCATGCAACATCGTGCGCGTGTCATCGATATTTCCTCCCAACTGCAAGTTGATTTCGCGGAGCGAAGGGCTGAAGCACATCAAGCCCGGGCAAGTGGCGTTTACAGTAATCAGCGAGAACTCGACGAAAGAAGCACATCGTTTGATTGCGGCCAGTATCGGTTTGGCGCTGCCCAGCGACAAATCGATGTACGGATATTTGTCAGAGCACCACTCGTTTGGGGAAACCGAAGAAGTCGCGGGCGAATATGCCGAAGAGCTGGCGGCGGAAATGCTGGCCACCACACTGAACGTCGAATTTGATCCGGATCTTTCCTGGGACGAGAAAAAGGAAGTGTATCGCATCTCCAACAAGATCGTCCGGACGCTGAACGTCACGCAGTCTGCGGTGGGCGACAAGCGCGGGTTGTGGACTACCGTGCTGGGCGCGGCCATTTTGATTGGCGAAGACGACTGAATTCCTAAGCATGCAGCGGGATGAATTGCTATGCGCCTGAGCAAGAGGCCTTGGCCTCTCGTTTGTTTTCTGATCCTGGGTTGCGCTCGCGCTTCCCTGGCCGCGGACCGCGTTACGATCCTATACGACGCGTTTGGCGAGTCGGGCCAGCTGACAAAGGACTGGGGCTTTTCCGCTCTTATTGAACACCACGGGAAGACAATTCTTTTTGACTCCGGCAACAATGCCGAGATTTTTGAAAAAAATACAAAAGCCCTGTCCGTAGACCTTACCAAGCTTGATCTGGTGGTAATTTCCCACAGGCATACCGATCACACATCGGGCCTACAATACCTGCTGAAGGTGAATCCCCAAGTCCCAATTTACGTCCCGGCGAACGGGGCCGACGGATTCGGCGATGGGGAGATTCCCATGGCTTTTTACCGACCGGAAACCGACCTGCCGGCAAAGATGCGCTACTACTCCGGAGCGCCGCCGGCACAGTCCCGCTCCGGAAAACGATATGAAGTCGGTAAGTTTGTGCTGGTAGGCAAGCAAACAGAAATTTTGCCCGGCGTTTTTTTGCTTTTTACAGTTTCAAGAATTCCCGGAACGCTCGAACTGCCGGAACTCACTCTGGCCATCAAGACTCGTGACGGTTTGCTCCTGGTCGACGGCTGTTCGCACGCTGGAATTGAAGAAATATTGAAGGCTGCCAGTGCGGTCGACCCCCGTGTCCATATCGTTTTTGGCGGACTGCACCTGGTTGGCTCGTCGCCAGAGGATATTGATGCGCTTGTCGCACGATTGAAAAATACCTGGCACGTCGCCAAAATGGCTCCCGGGCATTGCACCGGCGAACCTGCCTTTCTGCGGTTACAGAAAGCGTATGCAGAAAATTACGTGTACGCGGGACTGGGCTCGCGGATCACCGTCGAGTAGCGGCCCGTACCTAACAACCCGTTTACTCGTCTAAATCGTAGGCGACCCTGAGCCATTTCTTAAGGTCAGCGTCAATTTCGGTGACGGCCTTCAATTCGATTCTGCGGGTGATGCGATCCTTTTTTGCCAGGCCTCCGGTGTCCACCAGGCGGCTCGGGAATTTCCCCTGGTATTTTGCGAGCGCCAACCCCAGGTCAACGCGGGAATTGGTCGTGGGCTTGATTTGGGCGAAAACGTGATTGTGGTAGAGCGGGACCATGGTTTGACAGGGGCAGACCCGCACGTCAGAGCCTTGCGATCGGCCTAGTGCTAACAGCGCCTCATAGATAGGACGCAGCTTCTCTTTCGGTCCGGCATACTGGGTTTCTACATATTTCCTGGCCGCTTCCAGATACATTGCCGGACTATGGTCGTCTCCGCCGCGGCCTTCGGCTTGGTCGACAATCCAGCGGGCGCTATTGCTGCCTAGTTTGTGTTTCCGCTTGAGCCATTCGCGCCGGGCAGTGCTCTCTTGCGGGCCGTCTCTTTTTACAAGCGCGAGCCATTCTTCAAGCGAGTGGCCTGTTTTCATTTTGAGCTCGGCGATCCATTTCTGCACCATGGCGACGCCCGGATGCACGTCGTAACTGGACTTGCCTCTCATGTTTCACCCTTCACGTCTACTGGGACGCTTACTTCGTCCGCCTGAAATGGCCGATACGCTCGAGGACGGCGCCCACGATGAGGGGAAGGGCGACGGTCGCGTCGTCGAACACTTCGGCGAACCGGCCGCCTTCACTCAGGGGGACAAATTTGCCCCAGGAAACGGCTTCGGTGTAGGTGCTGCCGCTGAGCCCGCCCCAGCTTACTGGTTCGGGGCAGATACGGAGGCCATAGTTGTAACGCTTGAGCGGGAGATTCTTGTAGCCGCGCCGGGCGAGGAGTTCGGCGTAGACCCCGAATTGTTGGGACCAATTGCGCGGCACGCCGCCGCCAATGGTGAAAATTCCCATACGTTTGGTCGCCAGCATGGTGTCTGCGAATTTTTCAAAGTCCTCGAAGGGATCAAAGCGCAAGAGCGGGCGCTTGGCCTTGGTGCGAGCCATCTTGTGAAGCGCGAAGTCGATCCCCAGTTCGGAGTCGGAGAAGGCGGGAACGAAAACGGGTACATCGTGTTCGTAGGCGGATTTGAGGATGCCCCGGCCTTTGGTTTGCTTGACAAGAAATTCGCCGATCCGGCGGTGGAGCTTGTGGCTGCTGACGATTTCCTCGGCGTCCCACTCGTCGAGGATTCCGTCGACGACTTGTTCGACATGATCGAGATTGGTCTCCGGCTCCAGCGAGTCATAGACTCGGTTGTAGCCGGCCTGGAAGAGTTCGTTGTCGTTCATTTTCGTTTCGTCGTAGCGAAAATGGGACAGGCCCGTGGCTTCGACCAGACCGTGGGCCATCAGCGCCCCGGTCGAGACGATGGCATTGACGACGCCGGATTCGATGAGATCGCAGAAGATGAGCCCCATCTTCCCTACCGTAAGCGCGCCCGACAGCGTCATGACCACAAAGCAGTCTTGGTCGCGGGCCATGGCTTCCAGGACGTCTGCAGCGTCGCCGATCTGGCGACCGGTAAAGGCCGTGTCGCCCATGGCGCGGACCAGTTGATCGATGGTCGTGCATTTGGAGAGGTCCAGCGGAAAGATGGGGCGGAGCTTGTCTTTGACGGGATCGTGCAGCACGCGTCCGGTCACTGTTTTTTTGGGGTTCTTTTTTGTCGCCATTCCGTACGGCCTCCGGTTAAATCGAATCTCTAGTCGTTGAATCCAATGTTACGGCTGCGTGAATGACTTCACTTGGTTGCCTGCGAAGCGTATGGAAGATAAATAGTACAATCCGGTGACAAAGGAAAGTGCAAATCGCGCCGGCAGAAAACTTTAACGGACATGCTAAGATAAAAAATATGGCAGACAAATTCACGATCGGGCTCGTGCAGATGAAATGCACGACGAATGCCGAAGAAAACCTGACGCGCGCGATTGAAAAGATTCGCGAGGCCGCGGCGCGCGGCGCACAGATTATTTCGCTGCATGAACTATTTCACGGGGAATACTTCTGCCGAACGGAGGATGCAGAGCTTTTTAACCTGGCCGAACCTGTGCCGGGTCCGACTACGAATCGTCTGGCGCAGGTGGCCAAGGAAAACAATGTCGCTCTTGTGGTTTCGCTGTTCGAGCGGCGGGCGGCGGGCGTTTATCACAATACTTGCGCGGTACTTGATGCGGATGGGTCGTTTCTGGGAAAATACCGGAAAATGCACATCCCGGATGATCCCTTGTATTACGAAAAGTTTTATTTCACTCCGGGGGACTTGGGATTTCCGAATTTTGATACCAAGTATGCGCGGATCGGAATTCAGATCTGCTGGGATCAGTGGTATCCGGAAGGTTCGCGCTTGACGGCGCTCAGCGGAGCACAAGTCATTTTTTACCCGACGAGCATTGGGTGGCACCGGCATGAGAAAGAACAGTTTGGCGCGGCGCAACTGGACGCCTGGAAGACGGTTCAGCGGAGCCACGCAATTGCCAACGGCGTGTATGTGGCGCCGGTGAATCGCGTGGGATTTGAAGGCAAGCCGGAGCAGGGCGATCCAGGAATTGAGTTCTGGGGAAATTCGTTTGTTGCCGATCCGTTCGGGCAAATCGTGTCGGAGGCTGCGAACGACCAAGAACAGATTCTTGTGGTCGAATGCGACCCGGCAAAAAGTGAAGACACGCGGCGCAATTGGCCGTTCCTGCGCGACCGGCGCATTGATGCCTATCAACCCATCCTCAATCGCTGGCTGGGCGAATAACCTCGATGGCCAAGCGTGCGGCAGGCGCAACTCCTCACAAACTTGGGTTTCGGATGCCGGCGGAATGGGAGCCGCACGAGGCCACCTGGCTGGGCTGGCCACATGAGTTGACGGATTGGCCGGGCAAGTTCGCGCCGATTCCCTGGGCGTTTGCCGAGATGGTCCGGCTTTTGTCGCGCGTGGAGTCGGTATATCTGCTGGTGGACGACAAAGCGTCGGAATCACGCATTCGGGTGATTTTGAAAAAGGCCGGAGCGAATTTGGACCATGTGAAGTTCCGTCGCGTTCCTACCGACCGCGGATGGATGCGGGATTCCGGGCCGATTTGCGTGACCAACGCTCATGGCGAAGTTGGATTTAACCACTTCCTGTTTAACGGCTGGGCGAAGTACGCGAATCACAAGAAGGACGCTCGCGCGGTCCCCCGGATGAACAAGATATTGCAGCGGCGTGTCTGGGAGCCCACGCACGAGGCCCGCCGCGTCGTGCTGGAGGGCGGGAGCATTGACGTGAATGGACGCGGCACGTTGTTAACGACCGAAGAATGTCTGCTGAGCAAAGTGCAGGAGCGCAACCGGGATTTCGCGAAAGCCGATTACGAAGAAGTGTTTCGCCAGTATCTTGGGGTTACCCATGTTTTGTGGCTGAAGAACGGAATTGCAGGCGATGACACTCATGGACACGTCGACGACCTGACGCGGTTTGTGAATGTGAATACGGTCGTGACGATTGTCGAAGACGATGCGCGGGACGCGAATTACGCGGCGCTGCGTGAGAATTTGGCGCTGTTGAAAAACAGGAAGGGTCAGGAGGGTCGCCCGCTGCGCGTCGAAACCCTTCCGATGCCCGCGCCAGTGTATTTCAACGGCCAGAGATTGCCCGCCAGCTACGCCAACTTTTATATCGCCAATCGATTGGTGATCGTGCCCATTTTTACGGACGCCAACGACCGGGTGGCGCTCAACACGATTGCCGGGCTGTTCCCGGATCGCGAAGTGGTGGGAATTCCCTGCCGCGATCTAGTTCTGGGACTTGGCACGCTGCACTGCATGACGCAGCAGCAACCAGCCGGAAGGTAGGCTGCGGGGTTTGCCTGGCCGCAAGGTTTCGCTACAATTCCCTTTCCAGGGGAG
>Ga0193726_1000192_pt1 | contig 83477 bp, 71 predicted proteins | sample H2c1metaG_FD_144928 | JGI IMG/M metagenome (GOLD analysis project Ga0193726, IMG submission 144928) | Soil microbial communities from a riparian zone of the East river system, Colorado, United States - H2c1 | ecosystem: Environmental > Terrestrial > Soil > Riparian zone | place: USA: East River... | reverse complement strand
GCTCGATCGCAACAGGTGCCAGACCATGCTTTGATTGCTGGTCAATACCGGCCTGCCGCAGATGCGTTCGAGCAGCTCGATGATGGCCGCCGACTTGATCGCCGTGCAGCTGAGGAAGCACGCATCGGCGGCGTCACTGATATTTCCCCGGGCCCAGCCCAGAATTTCCTCGGGCTGCAGCTTGGCCATATCGGTATTGGTATTGATGCCAAGATTGGCACCGCCTTCTACCTCGACGCCGTTGGCTTCGAGCCAAGTCATCTCGCGCGCATGAACTTCATCGATATACGGCGTCAGCAACGAAACGCGTTTGGCGCTCAGTTGCGACAGCGCCGCAAGAATGGCGTCGGCCGTCGTGAAGCACCTGATGCCCGAGGCCCGCTCAATTCGCTCGCGAATGCCATGCGCCAGATCCGGCGCGAAAGTCGAAACCGCCGTGCAGTGGAAGACGATGACCTCGACGCGCGCATCGGCCAGAAGCTCCGATGCGGCTTCAAGCCGATCGATCATATGGGTCAATTCGGTCTTCGAACTTCCGCGCAACGGAAGTCGCGTCACCAGCATGGAACACCCCGCCGGCAGCATTGCCCTCAGTTCGGGCTCCGCCACCGGATTGCCTGACGGGATCAGCACGCCCGCCTGCAGGCGGTTGCCATAGTCGACGGCCGGGATTGACGACTGCAACATCGGCCTCACACCTTATGCACTGACATTGATTCGAGCTGCTTTTGGGCCGCGTCGAGATAGCCGCGGTTGATATAATCATCGGCCGACGACTTGACGCGATTGGGGACAGCCCGGATCAGCGAGCTGATTTCGATCAGCGCCTGCACCGCGGCGGTATTGGCGTCACCATCCCTCGGGAAGATTTCGTCCGCAGTGTATTCGTCCCAGGCCCGCAGCGCATAGTCCTCGGTAATGCCGGTTTCCGTCATCGCGATCGGAGTTACCGCTTCGCGGTTGGCAAAGAACCAGCGATGCGCGCGGACGAACGCCCGCATGAACGGCTGCACGATGGCGTTGTTCGCAGCCGCCCAGCGGCTATCGGCGTTCAGCGACGTGAATTGAAAGTCCGGGACTTCCCGCCGCGGCTCGCACAAACTGGAAAAGCCCTGGTCGACCGCCATGTAATTCAACGGCGCGCCTTGCAGACCCGCGTCGATCTCGCCGGACTGCAGCAACTCCCATCGCGCCAGAATGGGCCCCACAGCCCTCATCTTGTAGTCGCGCGGATATTCAAGTCCGCGCGCGGACAGCAATTTCATCACCAGAGACGAGCTGCCCGCATCGAGAGAAGAGACGCCCACGGTCTTGCCGCGCAAATCCTCGAACGTCTTGATCGCTTTCCCGGTGACGAAGGAAAACGGCAGCCGGTTGACATTGCCTCCGATGATCTCGAGGAAGCCGCCCGCCTCGCTATCGAGGATGACGTGTTCGGTAATGCCATAGGCAAGCTGCGCCCTTCCATCACGAAGGCGATTGGTGACTTCGTCAACACCCTCGTAGAGTTCGATCGCGACATCGAGGCCTTCGTCGGCAAGCATGCCCCGATGTTCCGCAATCCAGATCGGCATGTTGAAATAGTTTCGCGACACCGCTGCGAAAACGAGCTTTTGCATCCTGGATGACTCCGTTAATGGTCTGCCCCGCCTCAATCATCGCGAGACTGCTGCTACGGAACCAACGTCGTTCGAGACGGCAGCCACATTGCAATATCAGGGAATACGACGAGCAGGCCGAGCAATACGAATAGCAGCAGATGGAACGGAATGGTCCCCATCACGACGTCACTCAGCTTGCCGGTCCAGATGCTTTGAATGACGAACAGATTGATGCCGATCGGAGGCGAGATCTGCCCCATCTCGATGAAGAGCACCAGAATGACGCCGAACCAGATCGGGTCGATGCCGTATTGCAGCAGCACCGGGTACAGCAGCGGCACGGTCACCACGATCATGCCGAGACTTTCGACTAGGCAGCCGAGCACCGTGTAGAGCACGAACAACGCCAGGAAGAACTCCAGCCTGGACAATTTGAGGTCCACTAGGAACTGGGTGATCTGCTCGCCGACGCCGGCGTAGCTGATGGCGTATGAAAACACGAACGCGGCATAGACAATGAACAGGATGTTGCCGCAGACCCGAACCGAGGTTTTCAGCGCGGCCTTCAGCACTCCAAAATTGAATTCACCGCAGACCATCGCGATCGCCATGGCCAGCAGGCAGCCCACCGCCGCAGCCTCGGTCGGCGTGACTAAGCCCGAATAGATACTTCCCATCGTGCCGCCGATCAGGAACACAAAAGGCAGTACGTCGAGAACGGCGGTGAGAAATTCTCTGATCGACCGGGCGCCGCGTTCGGCTGGCGCCACGCCAGGTTTCAGCCAGGCGTGCACGGCGATGTAGGCCATGAACATGAAGGTCAGCAGGAACCCGGGCATGACCCCGGCCATGAACAGTTTCGCCACCGACGTTTCGGTGAAGGTGCCATAGACGATCATCGCGATGCTCGGCGGAAACAGAATCCCGAGCGTCCCGCCGGCGGCCAGTGAACCGGCGGAAAGCCGCGGACTGTAGTTGCGCCGCTGCAATTCCGGTAGCGCAACGCGACCGATCGATGCCGCGGTTACAACGCTCGATCCGCTGATCGCGGCGAAAATGGCGCAGCCGGCGATATTGGTTTGCAGCAACCCGCCGGGCATCCAGGAGACCAGGGTCGACAGACCGCGATATACGCGCTGGCTAAGTTTGCTCTCTTGAAGAATCTCGGCCATCAGGATGAACAGCGGGATCGCCGTCAGCGTAAAGCTGTTCATGCTGCCCCAACTGACAAGCCCGATGCCCTTCAGGCCGGCCAGTCCCGCATGCATGACGAGATAGAGCACCGACGGGACCAGGATCGCAAAGGGGATGGTCATGCCGACGGTAAGCAGGCCGAGGAAGACCAGCATCACCACGATCAGTTCGACGCCGGGGGTCATGATCGATCACCCCTGCGCAAGATCCTCGCCTTGGTCACCATGGTCCGAACCAGGGCAAAGCACAGCAGCAGCATCCCGATCGCCATGGCGCTTTGCGGCAGCCACAGCGGCGTTTGCAGCGGCGTCGGCGCGACGTCTTCGGCGCGCCATGAGTTGGAGGCGAGCCGGTACAACTGCCAGGTGACCAGCGCGGACGCAACGAGCGAGACGAAATCGAAAACCATCTGCGAAATCAGTCTTGCCGCGAACGACAGCCGGGCCTGCACGAGTTCGACGCGATGGAACGCGCCGTGGGCCTCGGCCACCGACATGCTCAGGAATGTCAGCGCCACCAGCAGGTAGCCGCAGACCTCATCGGTGATCTGGAACGAGGTTGCGAACACGTTGCGCGCGATAGCTTCGGCAGCGATCAGCACGATCGACACGACCAGGAACAGGGCACAGATCGTCTCGCAGGCATCCTCGACCAGCGTCGATCCGGGAACGACGGTTTCGACAAGATGGGGCGCCATCCCATCGGCCATCGGCTCGCCGGGTGTTGTCATGATTATCGGCCGATGGCGGCGCGAACTTGTTTAAGCGCGGCGATCGCATCGGGACCCTGGGTCTTGGCCCATTCTTCCCAATAGGGCGAGATGAGTTTTGTCCCTGCCTCGATGTCCTGCGGGTCTTCCTTCGTGACCGTCATGCCGCCGTCGGCGAATTTCCTGGTCAGATCGTCTTCCTCGCTCTCCATCGCCTTGGTGATCAGGGGCATGTTGTCGGCGATGATCTTGCGCACCTTGCCCTGAACATCCGGCGAGAGTTTTGCGAAGCGATCCTTGTTCACGATCAGCACCGAGTTGAAGTAATTGATGCCGAGGCGGTAATTATATTTGAGCAGGTCTTTCCAGGTATTGCCGCCGCCACTGCTGGCGGTGAGAACGCCGTCGACAACGCCGCGATCAAGTGCGGAAGGAACTTGCGGCGCGCCGATCGTCACGGGAATACCGCCCAGTCTTTTGATGAACTCGCTCTGCTCGGGCGATGTCACCCGGATTTTCTGGCCCTTGATATCGGCAGTCGAAGTGAGCTTCTTGCTCGAAAACGCCACCTGGAAGGGGTAGAGATACTGGCCGAGAACCAGCAGTCCCTTTTTCTCGAATGCCTTTTCCAGATAAGGGTTCATGATGGCTGCGGCTTTTTCGTAATCCTCGAGCGTCCGCAACAGCAACGGCAATCTCAACACGCCGCCGATCGGCACGTTGCCAAGAAAATATCCATCGTCTCCCATCTGGACGACGTCATCGCTGACGGCCTGGGTGATGGTCGTGGTGTTGATCGGGAGCGAACCTCCGAGATGCAGCCTGATCGACAGTTCGCCGCCGGTCTCCTTTTCGATCTGCGCGATAGCAGTATTCAGGCCTTTGACGGCTGCGACCGTCGATACGGGATTGTAGACGTAGAGATCCCATTTTTCGGCGGCCACCACCGGCCCGGCCGACGCCGACAGCAGTGCCAGCGCAAACGCAGCTATCGCCACGCGTAACATAGTTCCGCTTGGTGCCCCGGACATGGTTTTCGCTCCCCATTCGTCTTTTGATTTTCTTGTGATCATCCCTAGCGCGGGTCGGGGTGTTGGGGAAGACCGCGGCAGGGACGGCGCTGAAAGATCGGGGCTGCCATGTCTAAAGATGATGCGTGCCAATGCAGATGCGATCAATCGGGCCATGGGAAGCGATACGCGCCGGGCGGGGCGTCGCGACCCCGCTCGGCTATCGCGCCGGGTGACCCGATCGAAGCAGTCGCGATTCACCAAAAATCACCGGCGGGACCGCCCGGTTCACGACCTCGCGCATGGCGAAGCTCGATTGAATCCGCGCCACCCGCGGCAATCGCGAGAGTTCGGTTCTGTGAATGCGTTCGAAGTCCTCGATATCGCGCGCCAGCACAATGACGATGTAGTCGTCGCTTCCCGACATCAGAAAGCATCGAACCACCGATGGACAGTCGATGACCGCGGCTTCGAACGATTTCAACGCCTCCTCGTTTTGACTTTCCAGGGTGACCCTGACCAGAACGGTGGTGGAAAGGCCGAAGCGCGCCAGATCCAGAACGGCCTGATAGCCACGGATGAAACCTTCTTCCTCCAGCACCTTCTGCCGTCGGGCGATCGCCGTGCTCGAGAGCCCAACCCGCTCGGCGAGTTCGACCTGGCTGGCTCGGGCATTGATCGTGAGTTCGGAGAGAATCGTCGCATCAATGTTATCAAGCTTCATTGGTTCTGTTTCCTGCGCGAATAGTCCGGATCATGCCAGCTTCCAGCGAGATTTTGGATTCATGCATCAAGATCGCAAGGATTCAAACCTGTATCTGGCCTACAAACATGGTTTCAGAAGAGGAGCATCTACCATGCGTGTCGGAGTGCCCAAGGAGATCAAGATTCACGAATATCGCGTCGGCCTCACACCCGGCGCGGTTCGTGAGTATGTCGCTGCAGGCCATCGCGTGGTCGTCGAGACCGGCGCGGGTGCCGGCATCGGTGCCACCGACGAGACCTACCGCAAGGCGGGAGCGGTCATCGCCGACACCGCGGCCGAGATTTTCGGCACCGCGGACATGATCGTGAAGGTCAAGGAGCCCCAGGCTTCCGAATGGTCCCGGCTACGCGAGGGCCAGATCATCTTCACCTATCTGCATCTGGCGCCGGACCTTGAGCAGGCCAAAGGCCTGATGGCTTCCGGCTGTACCGCGATTGCGTATGAGACGGTCACCGATGCGAAGGGAGGGCTGCCGCTGCTCGCCCCGATGAGCGAGGTGGCCGGAAGGCTTTCCATCGAAGCGGCGGGCTACGCCTTGAAGCGGAGCGCTGGCGGCCGAGGCCTTCTGCTCGGCGGTGTACCGGGCGTCGTACCTGCTCGGGTTGTGGTGATCGGCGGCGGGGTCGTCGGCACTCACGCTGCGCGGATGGCCGTTGGCCTCGGTGCGGAAGTCAGCATCCTGGACCGATCGCTGCCGAGACTGCGGGAGCTCGACGAATTGTTCGGGGGGCGGGTCCGCACGCGGTTCTCGACGATCGAGGCCATCGAGCAGGAGGTTTTCGCAGCCGATGTCGTGATCGGCGCCGTTCTGGTCCCCGGCGCCAGCGCACCGAAGCTGGTCACCCGGGAGATGCTGAAGTCGATGCAGCCGGGTTCGGTGATCGTGGATGTCGCGATCGATCAGGGCGGCTGCTTCGAGACATCGCACGCGACCACCCACGCCGATCCGACCTATGTGGTCGACGGAATCATCCATTACTGCGTGGCGAATATGCCCGGCGCGGTTCCGCTTACGTCGAGCCATGCCTTGAACAACGCGACACTGCCGTTCGGCCTGGCGATAGCGAACCACGGCTTTGCAGCGGTGAAGCAGAACCCCCATTTGCTGGCGGGTCTGAATGTTCACCGCGGCCATATCGCCAACAAAGCGGTGGCCGAAAGTCTGGGCCTGCCCTGCCCGCCGATCGAGGGCGCGATTGCTGCATGAGGAGTCTTCAGGACGGAAAATCGGCCTCGCTGACCTGGATTCGGTCGGCGTGAAGCGACCAGTGGTGAAGCGCCTGCGCTTCGCAGAATTTTCGCTTTGCCAGTTCCGTAGCCTGGCCCTCATTCGAAGCGTCAATTTCCAGAGAACCCTGACAAACTTCCGCCTCTCGGCCGTTTTCGCCGAGCACGTCCTTCATGAAACGAACGACAAACCGTGACATGGAACCTCCCGTGTGCACACCCAGCGCCAAAACCAAGTCCATACAATATCATGCTGTGGAAATCGTTTTGACAGGGATCAAAGCCGGGCCGAATTGCCGGCATCGCCATCCTGGCCCCGCGAGAGCCGATCAACATCGCTCAAAAATCATCCTTGTGCCCCTGAACAGACATTCGCCCCGATCGGACGCTCCTCTATTGTGGGTTCATATGTAAGGATAGTTTACCCGTCTGGTGGTGGGCCGAACGGCGTCTGGCTGCAACCGTGACGCCGCTAACTGCCGCTATGCCAATGGCGTCTGCCGCGGTTTTGCGGTTAAGATACCCACGAGTTCGCTCCCGCGCGCGCTCTGGTTACCAAATAATCAAGCGGGGGGAGACCATGCTTCTTTTTGGACGTAGCCGTTCGAGACGAGGCCTAGCGTCAGCTCTGATCGGAGAGATCGCAGCCGTGATCGACGGTATGGAGGGCTTTGAAGAAATTCGGAAGCTTGAGGATATGGAAATCGGGGCCGAGGAACATCTTGACGAGCTCGGCGCTTTCACACTGCCGAAATTCTCAGTTTACGAATCCAACGCGGATCGAATGGATCTGTTCGATGCCGCAATTCAGCGGCAGATCGCTTACTTCTTCACGTCTGCCGGAAGCCTTGCCGGGCACTTGCATGCGCTCGCGTCGACCAAAAAGGAATCGACGGAGTTGTCTAAACAGCATGCGATGGACGCGCAAAAGGAAATCAACCGCCTTTCGGAACAGGGCAACGACTTGCTACGCGATCTGCGAAAATTCGTATCCAAAAAGCAGCCCGTGACAATATCCAGAGCGTGAAGGCGCGGTACCCGGCTGACATATCGTTCTCGTTGATGCACGTCGTTGTCGTTGGCCGTATGCACGCCAATGACGGGTCGGAACATGCCTTTCATGCACTCGCGATGGCGCTTGCGATGGACCGATCGAATCGTACAGCTGGTGCCCTGCCCAGTCCCAGCCGTGAAATGACACATGTCGCATATTGGCGCCAGACGCGGCGCATCCGGGTTACTGGAGCTTGATGTCCGCGGCCTTGATCACGCTACCCCACCGCTCGACCTCCTCCTGCATGTACCTCGCCGTCTTCTCCACCGAGCCGCCAAAAGTCACCGCCGACAGTTTCTTGAGACGGTCCTGCAACTCGGGTTGGCGCAGGGCTTCATTCACATCGGCATTGATTTTGTCCGTGATGTTTTTCGGCGTCTTCGGCGGCGCCGTGATCCCGTACCAGGCAACAGCCTCGAAGCCGGGCAGCGTCTCGGCGATCGTCGGCACATCCCGAAGACTTGGCAAGCGCTGGGCCGACGCCACGGCGAGCAGCTTGAGATTGCCGGCCTCGACGAGGGGCAGCGAAACACCGAGATTGTCGAACATCAGGTCGACATCGCCCGCGAGCAAGCCCTGAAGCGCGGGTGCCGATCCCCGATACGGGATGAAACGCAACTTCACCTTGGCCATCACCTGGAAAAGTTCGGCCGTAAGATGCGAGGTCGTGCCGATGCCTTGCGTGGCGGCCGTGAGCTGCTCGGGATTCTTTTGCAGGAAATCGATCAGCTCGGGCACGCTCGATGCCTTGACGTTTTTGGGATTGACGATCAGCGCGTTTGGCACATGGGCCATCACGATGATCGGCTCGAACCGGGCCGGATCAAATCCGAGCTTCGGATAGAGATTCTGGTTGATCACCAGCGGCGGCGGCGGCGACGAAAGCAGCGTGTAGCCGTCGGGGTTTGAATGATAGACAAATTCGGCGCCGATGTTTCCCGCAGCTCCCGTACGGTTCTCGATCACGACCGGCTGGCCCCATTTGCGCGAGAGCCAGTCCCCGACCAACCGCGGGACCGCATCGGCCGTCCCACCGGCGGCGAAGGGCACAATAATTTTGACCGGACGGTCCGGATAGTCTTCGGCACGCGCTGAACCAGCGACGAGCGCGAAGAGCGCCAACACCAGCGCCAGCGCGGTCATGGATCGGCCGACAGGAACCACGGGCTCAGTGCATGCGCTGCGCATCGGATGCTTTCCCCTTTGTCGCGGCCCTTGACCGCGCCTGATGACAAAATGCCCGGGTCTGTGGGAGGATACAACGCCGCAACCTGTCTTATTCGGCCGTCTGGTCATGAGGAGTTGATGATGATTGCCCGTCCCCATGTCGTGATCGTCGGAGGCGGGATCGGGGGTTTATTCGCGGCCAACGCGCTGATCGCACAAGGTCTGCAAATAACGGTCTACGAGCAGGCGCCTGCGATCGGCGAGATCGGGGCTGGCGTGTTCCTGACCCCCAACAGCGTGCGGCATCTGCAGAGGATAGGGTTGGAACCGGCGGTGGAGCAATGGGGCGCGCGCGTCGGCCGCTACTCCCACTACTTCCGCCACGATGGCGCGCCGATTGCACCGGTCCAGGTGACGGATTCCTCAGGCTGGAACGCGACGTTCGGGATGCATCGCGCTGACCTCGTCGCGATGTTGGCCGATGCGCTGCCGCCCGGAACGGTACACACCGGACATCGGTGTACCGGCTTTGAGCAGGACGGCAACATGGCCCGGGTGTCGTTCGCCAATGGCGCCGCCGTCGAAGCCGATGCCGTCATCGCCGCCGACGGCATCCATTCCGAGCTTCGGCCTTATGTGTTTCCGTCGTCGCGGCCGGTATTCTCGGGCTCTGTTGCGTACCGCGGTCTGGTGCCGCATGAGCGCGTGCCGCATTGGCCGACCGACCGCTGGCAGATGTGGCTCGGCAAAGGAAGGCATTTCCTTGCCTTTCCCGTGCGCGCCGGAAAGCTGATCAACTATGTCGGGTTCGTGCCGACGGACGAGCAGATGAAGGAATCTTGGTCAGCCCCCGGAAATCCCGACGTTCTTCGGCAAGCGTTCGCGGGATGGGATCCGCGCGTCACTGAGCTATTGGCGAAAGTTCAGGTGACCTTCCGATGGGCGCTGTATGACCGCGAGCCGTTGCCGATCTGGACCAAGGACAGGCTGAGCCTGCTCGGCGATGCCGCCCATCCCATGCTTCCGCATCTCGGACAAGGCGCCAATCAATCGATCGAGGATGGCATGGCGCTCGCCACGATCCTGAAGGGCGCAGACCGAACCACGGTCCCTCGGGCCCTGCTGGCGTACGAACGGCTCCGCCGCGAGCGCGTGGGCGAGGTTCAACGCGGCGCACGCGAGAACGGGCTGCGGTACGATTCCGCCTATTCGGACCTCGGTGTCAGAGACGCCGAGATCACCGCGCATGCCGCATTCCGCAAGCGGCTCTATGATCACGACGTCGTCCCCGACGCGGAAGCCGCGGCAGCGCTGATTTAAGCGGCTGGATGATGTCGCCGGTTCGATATGGGCCAGCGGGCCGTCATGTCTATTTATATCTATCAACATATTGACAACAATAATATGATTGATATCCTGGCCGCATGACAAAGATATCGATCGTCACGGGTGCGACCCGTAATCTTGGCTTCAGCCTCGCGCAGGGCCTTGCCCGGCGGTTGGACGAGGATGACGTTGTTTATCTGACAGGTCGGGACTCCGGCCGCGTCGCCCACTCGGTGCGCCTGTTGTCCGGTCATCGAGCGACCGTACGGGGGGAAGTTCTCGACGTGTCGGTTCGCGAGGCGGTGGAGCGTTTTGCCGGCGCGATCGCCGACCGCCACGGCGGCGTCGATATCGTGTTCTCGAACCACTACGCGCGGGTGCAACCGGGCGAAAATCCCGCTGAAGTCATCGACGGCTATGTCGCCGCCAACAACCTCGGGACAACCCATATACTGCGGAATTTTGCGCCGCTCATTCGCGATAACGGGCGGCTGTTGGTGGTGGCGAGCCGCGCGGGCAGCTTGCGCGCCTTGGCCCCCGCACTGCACGGGCGCTTTGAGAATCTTCAAACGCTCGATGACGTTGACCGCGCAGTGTGCGCGTGGCGGGATATTGTCCGTCAGGGACTCGCGGCCGGACAGGCCTGGCCGGAGTGGATCAATATTCCCTCGAAGATCGGTCAGGTAGCTGCCGTTCGCGTGCTGGCACAGCAGCGACGGGCGGAGGATTTACGGCGGGGAATCCTGATCGCCGCGATCTCACCCGGATTGATCGACACCGGCGCGTCGCGGCAATGGCTCGATATGACCGGTGCCCCACCGCCTGACGAGGTTGCGATCCCGTTGTTGGATCTTGCGTTGGAGGCGGCGTCGGACGCAGCCTTCTATGGCGGGCTGATAAACCTCGGTCGCGGCGAGCCTGGGCGGTTCCGGACACTCGTGCCCTGGATATGAAACAATCAAAGAAAACCGGAGCAGCCGAGCGAAGCCTCGGCAAAATTCTCAAGCGTGCCGAACAAGCGATACTCAAGTCAAAGACCGCGGTGCTCAAGCCCGTGGGGCTCACGCTCGCGCAATACGTTGCGTTGGCGGAACTCGAACAGAAACAGGGCATCACGGCCGCTACCCTGGCGCGGACCTGCTTTGTCAGTCCACAGGCCATCATGATCCTGCTCAAAACCATGGAGCAGCAGGGACTGATCGCGCGGCAGCCGCACCCAAGGCACCCGAATGTGCTCGAACTTCACATTACCGATGTCGGCCGAGAAGCGCTGCACGCCGGCCGCGCTCAAATCGCTCCTGTCGAGGACAGGATCTTCGCGGCTTTCTCCAAGCAGGAGCTGGAGGCCTTTCGCGCTTTCCTGTCCCGCTTTGTCAGTGCGATCGATGAGGGATAAACCAATCAGCCTTGGTGCAGTTGAAGACGCAACTTCCAGGATGTCGCTGGCTTGCGGCGGACCCGAACCATAGCACGGTCGTTGCGTGGCGCGATCTATGCGCCGGCCGAAGGCAGGCTCGCCGCCGCGATGGCGACGATCAGCGCCAGACGGCGCCCGATCCGGGACGGCGCAGCGCGCAACAATGAACCTATCCGACGCATATCGCAGCTTCCTTTTGCGCCGGCGGAAACAAGCGTTCCCTGAAAAAGCGCACAAAGGAAACATGGTCCCGCCCCGGACAGGTGTCGAGGGCGCGGCGAAAATAGCAACGTGCCGTTCGTGCGGCGGTTGATTCACAGTAGATTTATTGCCGGCATCGAGCCGCAAACGGTCGAAATCTTCTCTCTCGAAAATCCCCCGCACGTTGCCGGGTGCATCGGTTCGAGCCCCTATCCCGGCGCAAATCCGAAGGTCCGCTCGAAGCGTTTGGCGTAGCGGGGCCAAACCTCGGGATTGATGAGGCGCGGCGGCCGCTTGCCATCGAGCGCATCGAGAATTTGCTCGGCGGCAATTCGGCCCATGTTCGCCCTCGCCTCCTTGGTCACCCCCGCCGTATGCGGGCTGGCCAGCACATTATCGAACTGCAGCAGCGGATGGTCCGGCGGCGGAGGCTCCTTGGCCCAGACATCGAGGCCGGCCCCGGCGATGCGTTTATCGCGCAGCGCCTCGACCAGCGCGGCCTCATCATGGATAAAGCCGCGCGCCGTCGTGATGAAATAAGAATGCGGCTGCATCAGCGCGAATTGGCGCGCGCCAATCATGCCGCGGCTGTCGTTCGTCAACGGGCAAGAGATCGACACGTAATCGGAACGGCGCAGCAGTTCGTCCAGTTCGACCTTCTCGCCGCCGCGCGCCGCCATCTCGGTTGCGTCAAGATAAGGATCGTAGGCCAGCACCTTCATGCCGAGCAGGCCATTGCTGAGTTCGGCGATGCGGCGGCCGACATTACCGAGCCCGACAATGCCGATGGTTTTGCCCTGCGCCTCGGTGCCGATCAAGGCGTTGCGATTGACGTTAGGGTCGCGCCGCAACGCGCGGTCAGCCTCGAGAATGCGCTTCGACAAGGTCAGCAGCATCCCGAGCGCGTGTTCGGCCACCGAGCGGGCATTGCCGCCGGACTGATTGACGACCACCACGCCTGCTTCGGTGCAGGCCTCGACATCGACGGGATCGTAGCCCGCGCCATTGCTCGAGACGATCAGCAGGTTCGGCGCGCGCCGCAGCAGGTCGCGGTCGACATGGAACTGAGGTGCGAGTTCATCGCGCGCCGCACCGATCTGATAGGCGTGCGCCGCGGCCAGGATCGGCGCTGAGATCGCCTCGGCGCTCTCATTCTCGAGCCGGTCCAGCCGCACATCGGGCCGCTTGCGCAGGATGTCGGCATAGATCTCATGCGCCAGATATTTGACGTAGAACACACGCTTGTTGTTGACGGACATTTATTGCGAGCCTTCAGTTCGGAAAATCATAGAGTTTGGCCGGATTGGTCACGAGGATGCGGTGCTGCGTTGCCTGGTCCGGCGTCCACAGTTGAAACAATTCGAACAGATGTCCGGCATCGGGCATCTCGCCTTCGACGCGCGGATGCGGCCAGTCGCCGCCCCACAGCAGGCGTTCCGGATTAGCTCGCACCAGCGCTTCGTGAAATGGCCGCGCATCGGGATAATCCGGCGCGTCGCGGCTGATGCGATGGGCGCCTGACAGCTTGGCCCAGCACCAGCCGTCGCCGACCGCGCGCAATAAACTCTGGAAACCTTCCGTCGCCGTGCCCGCGCAGGCATCGGTGCGGCCCATATGATCGATCACGACCGGCAAGCCCAGCGATTTCAGAATCGGTATGGTCCCGGGCAAATCCTTGACGTCGATCCAGAGTTGAAGATGCCATCCGAGTTCGGCCATGACAGGCGCGAGCCTCTCGGCCGCCGACAGCGGCACCCCGCCGCGATAGTGCAATTGCCCGTCGCGGAAAAAATGATTGAAGCGCAATCCGCGGACGCCGAGGCTGGCCCACTGGCGAAGATCGTCCGGCGAGACATCTGCGTCGGCCACCGCGACACCGCGCAGGCGGTCCGGCCGATGCGCCAGCGCGTCGAGCATGGCGGAATTGTCGCGGCCGTGCGCGCTGCCCTGCACCAACACGCCGCGCGCAAAACCGATGCTGTCGAGCATATCAAGATATTTTTCGAGCGGCGCGTCCGGCGGCGTGTAGCTGCGATCATCCGCATAGCGAAACCGCTCCGCCGGTCCGAACACATGGGCGTGCGTATCACAGGCGTTCGGCGGCGGCGGCACTTTCGGCCGGCTTACATCGCGCGGTGGCAGACAGGCGGGAATCATCGGCATCATTCGGCTTTCATGCCGGCAGCATCTATGATGGGCCCCCATTTCCTGGCATCGGCACGAATCTTGGCATCGAATTCCGAAGGCGAACTTCCAATCGGCGACGCGCCGAGCTTGCCCAGACGTTCCTTCACCGGGTCGGTGTTTAAGGCCGCAACGAAATCATGCGAGAGTTTCGCGATCAGGTCGGCAGGCATGCCGGCCGGGCCGAGCAAGCCCCACCACACTTCCGTGTCATAGCCGGGTACGGCCTCGGCCATGCTGGGCACATTGGGCAGAAACGACGCGCGCGAGGCGGTCGTGACGGCGAGCGCGCGGACGGTGCCAGCTTCGAGCTGTCCGACCGATTCCGGGCCGTTGTTGAAGGACATCGGAATTTGTCCGCCCAACAGATCGTTGATCGAGGGCGCGCCACCCTTATAGGGAATCGCATTGAGATCGATCTTGGCGAGATTTTTCAACAACTCGCCGGCAAGATGCGTCGATGTTCCGGTCCCGGCATGACCGAACGACAGGCTTCCCGGTTTCGAGCGCGCTTGCGCGATCATGTCGCCCAGTGTCTTGAATGGGGAATCGGTGCGCACCAGCAGGATATTGGGAGACGACGCCAGCAGCGAGATCGGCGTGAAGTCCTTGAAGGTGTCGTAGGGAATTTTGGGGTACAAGAACGGATTGGTGGCGTGACCGCTCGCCACGACAATGAGGGTGTAGCCGTCCGGCGGCGACGCCACGAGCGCTTGCGACGCGACCACACCACCCGCCCCCGGCCGGTTTTCAACCACGACGGTTTGGCCCCATTGCCGGGAGACCACATCACCCAGCGTGCGTGCCAGGATGTCGACGCCGCCCCCGGCTGCATAGGGCACGAAAATATGCACCGGTTTGGACGGGAATGGCGACTGAGCAGCCGCCACACCACCCGCGGCAGACATCGCCACCACCGCGGCAACGATCCGAAACCAGCTGCCCATGGCATGCCCCTCCCGATATTTTCGTTTATTTTATCGCACGCCGGCGTACCGTTGGCACCACCGTGAGGCGCAGATCACCGGTACGATCCGAACATGTTGACAATCCCGCAGATCGCGTCAAGTTTCCGCGCCTCGACAACACGGCCGCGATCACGTCGCGAACGAAAAATCGTCGCGAAACAAGGAGAATTCGATGGCGGCTGCCGACGGACAAAACTTGCCCCAGGCCTTTCAAGAGAAGGCCTGGCACGAGGTGGTGCTGCAAACGCTCAAGCGCAACGAGATCAGGCTTGTGCCATATGTTCCGGATCGCGTGCTGACGACGCTGATCAAGAATATTCACGCCGATCCGTTTTTCACGACCTTCCCCACCGCCCGCGAGGAAGAAGCGGTCGGCATCGTCTCCGGGGCGTGGATGGGCGGCATGCGCGGCGCCGTGTTGATGCAGACCAGCGGCTTCGCCACGCTGGCCAATGTGCTGGCTTCGCTGGCGATCCCCTATCAGATTCCACTGATCATGTTCGTGTCTGAGCGCGGAACACTCGGCGAGTTCAACTACGGCCAGTCGCTGGTTTGCCGCACCATGCGGCCGGTGCTCAACTCGCTGGCGATGGAGCATCACACCGCGACCCGGCTCGACGAGTTCGAATTCATCGTCGATCGATCGATCAAGCAGGCCATCACCACGCAGGCGCCGGTGGCGCTGATCCTGTCGCCGCTCCTGACCGGCGGCAAAGCTTTCGAGAAATGAGCGATCGCATGAGCACGGCAACAAGCACCCCTGCCCGCAACACCAAGGTCATGAACCGGTTCGACCTCACCTCGCGGCTGGTCGCCCGGCTGAAGAACGAAGAGGCCGTGATCGGTGGAATCGGCAACACCAATTTCGATCTGTGGGCAGCCGGCCACCGCCCGCAGAATTTCTACATGTTGGGCAGCATGGGCCTGGCGTTCCCGATTGCGCTCGGCGTCGCGCTGGCGCAGCCGACGCGACGCGTTTTCGCGCTCGAGGGCGACGGCTCGCTGCTGATGCAACTGGGTTGCCTGTCGACCATCGCGACATTGTCGCCGAAAAATCTCACCATGATCGTGATGGATAATGGCGTTTACCAGATCACCGGCGCGCAACCGACTCCCGCCGCCACGGTGGCGGATGTTGTCGCCATCTCAACCGGCTGCGGTCTCACCAACAGCGCCTGGGCAGCCGACGAAGAGGATTTCGAGCGTCTGGTCGATCAGTCGCTGTCAGCTTCCGGACCGACGTTGATTGCGGTGCGCATTGACGACAAGCCGGGCGTGGGCGCAACCCGCAGGGATCCGGTGCAGATCAGAGAGCGCTTCATGCTGGGCCTCGGCGTGCGGCAGGCATTATGATTTGTCATAGCCTATGTTTACCACGCCGGCATCGCACCTCACGTGAGGGGATCTCGGATCGATGAATTGTGATATCCCATCCTGATGACAACCATCCTTCGAATAATTGCCTGGCTTTTGGCAGCCGCCGTCACCTTCGCGACGCTGGGACCACCCCGGCTCCGTCCGCACGCCGCAGAGTTCGGACAGGACGGCGAGCATGCGCTCGCGTTCATTCTGGTCGGGCTGGCGTTTGGCGTCGCTTATCCCCGGCATCGATTGCTCGCGACGGTGCTTGCCGTTGCCGGAATCGGCCTCATCGAAATCTTGCAGCTCTGGGCGCCCGGAAGGCACGCGCGATTGGAAGACTTCGTCGTCGATGCGGTGGCCGCGGGTGTCGGCCTCGCCTTGACCGCCGGGCTGGGTTGGACCATCCGGCGATCGCGCCGGCCGAACCCCGGCACACTGTGAACATGAAAAAATCCCCGCGGGACAAGTCCCGCGAGGATGGTTGATGAACCACCTGTTAGGTTAGTCGATGATCTTGATGATCTTGCGCGTCCGCGGCTCGACGATCACCCGGCGGTCATTGACAACCGCGTAGCGATATTCGGTGTGGCTGGGAACGGTCCGCAATTCGACGCTCGGCGGCAGCGGTTCACCGACCACGATCCGCTCCCGTACCACAACGGACGGAGCGCGCTCGGCCTGGATCGACGTGATCACGGCATTGGGGATTTCGAGGCCCAGGCCGACCGCGGCGCCTACCGTGCCGCCGACAACCTCGCCGACCGGGCCACCGACTTGGCCGCCGGCCCTTGCGCCATCCGCTGCGCCCGTGGCCGTGGTGGATTGAGCGAACGCGGCACCCGACGCCAGCAGCGAAGCAGCCATGAGCGAAACAGCAAGACGATTCTTCATCGTGTCCTCCTCCTATGAAATGGATGGTTCATTTCAACCAACGGACCGGAGGGATGTTCCGAACGTTTGCGACGGTTCCATCGTGCACCGTGGCGTCATTGCGGCAGGTGAAGTTCCAAAATCGGTCCGGCTGGAACAACGCGACAGAAAAAATGCCGCCCGGAGACCGGACGGCATTTTAAGAGTTTTATTGATCCCGGTTTCTTAGAGCAGTCCCGCACCGCGCGCCCATTTGTATTTGGCGCCGAGCACGGCGACCGGAATTTCGGTCGAGTAAGCGTAAGCCACGATGCCGTTCTGATAGAGATAATCGGCGGCCTCCTCGACCTCGATATCGCCCGCCAGCGACGCCACGATCGGCTTTTCGATGCCCTTGGCCTTCATCTCGTTCTTCACCTCGACCATGTTCCTGGCAAACACCATCGGCGGCGTCACGATGGTGTGCCAGTAACCGAGGATCAGCGCGTGGATGCGCGGATCTTCAAGCCCGAGCTTCACGGTGTTGACATAGGTGATCGGCGGCTCGCCGCCGGTGATATCGACCGGGTTGCCCGCCGCACCGAACGGCGGGATGAATTTGCGGAACGCCGCGTCGAGATCGGGCGGGATCGCCATCAGGGAAAGCTTGTTGTCGATGCAGGCGTCTGACAACAACACGCCCGAACCGCCCGCTCCCGTGATGATGACGACGTTCTCGCCCTTCGGCGTCGGCAGCACCGGAACGCCGCGGGCGAACTCCAGCATGTCGCGCAATGATCGCGCGCGGATCACGCCCGACTGGTTGAAGACGTCCTCGTAGATCTTGTCGTTACCGGCGAGCGCGCCGGTGTGAGAACTCGCGGCTTTGGCGCCCGCCGATGTGCGGCCGGCTTTCAGCACCACGATCGGCTTTTTCTTCGACACGCGCTTTGCGACTTCCGCAAACGCACGGCCGTCCTTGAGGTCCTCGCAGTGCTGCGCGATGATCTGGGTGTTGTCATCCTGTTCGAAGAACGTCAACAGATCGTCCTCGTCGATATCGGACTTGTTGCCGAGACCGACGATCGCGGAGACGCCCATCTTCGCCGAGCGCGAAAAGCCGATGATCGCCATGCCGATGCCGCCGGACTGCGACGACAGCGCCGCGGAGCCCTTGACGTCGTAGGCGGTGCAGAACGTGGCGCAGAGATTTGCGGGGGTATAATAGAAGCCGTAGATGTTCGGCCCCATCAGGCGAATGCCGTATTTCTGTCCGATCGCCTGGATTTCCTCCTGGCCCTTGATGTTGCCGGTTTCGGCATAGCCCGAGGGAATCAGAATCGCGCCGACGATTTTCTTCTCACCGCATTCGGTCAGCGCCGCGGCCACGAAGTTTGCCGGAATGGCGAACACGGCAATATCGATCTCGCCGGGCACATCCTTGACCGACTTGTAGACCTTCTTGCCCATGATCTCATCGGCCTTCGGATGGATCGGGTAGATCTCGCCCTTGTAGCCGCCGTTGATGAGGTTCTTCATCACCGAGTTGCCGATCTTGCCGTTCTCGGCGGACGCACCGATCACCGCAACCGCCTTCGGCTTCATGATGCGGTTCATCTGGCGAACGATGTCGTCATGTTTCGGACGCGGACGCGGCGGCTTCGGCTCGAAGTCGACGACGATGCGCACGTCGGCGGCGATCGCGTTGTCCTTGGTCGCGAACACCGGGTTGAGATCCATCTCGGCGATTTCAGGAAAATCGGTGATCAGCCGCGAGACGTTGACGATGATGTCGGCGATAGCATCGCGGTTGGCCGGGTCGCTGCCGCGCACGCCCTTGAGCATCTCATGGGCCTGGATGCCGTCCAGCATCGAGAGCGCGTCTTGTTTGGTCGCCGGCGCGAGGCGAAACGTGATGTCCTTGAGAACCTCGACCAGCACGCCGCCGAGGCCGAAGGCCACGAGCTTGCCGAACGATCCGTCGGTGACGGCACCGACGATGACCTCCTGGCCGCCCAGCAGCATCTGCTGAACCTGGATGCCTTCGATCTTGGCGTCGGATTTGTACTTCTTGGCGTTCGCCAGAATGGTCGCATAGTTGGTTTCGACGTCCGCGGCGGTCTTCACGCCCACCATCACGCCGCCCGCTTCGGTCTTGTGAAGGATATCCGGCGAGACAATCTTCATCACCACCGGAAAGCCCATGTCGGCCGCGAGCTTCGCCGCCTCGGCAGCGGACTTGGCCACGCCCTCTTTCGGGACCGGGATGCCATAGGCATCGCACACCAGTTTGCCTTCCGGCGCCGTCAGACTTGTGCGTTTGTCCGCCTTGACCAGATCGAGTATTTTGCGGACCGCATCATTGGAATTCGACATTGTCTTCCTCCTGGACGTCTATTTTCTAATTGGTCGGCAGCGCTCGCCGGGCATCAGGACCGTGATTTCCCGCCGCAGGTTCAATCGAGGTTCCCGATGGTCGCAAACGCAGGGCCCGCGCTCGCTGCGGCATCCTCATGCGGCCGCCAATCGGCGTGGTATGGCATTTGGTATGCCAGCGATGACGTTGTCAAGACAGGGTAGCGTCTGGAAGTGCCGAAAACACTGGCAACTTGACATCCTGGTATTTGGTATGCCAAAAATCTATTCGAATTTCTTCTGTTAAGAGAGGTCTCCCGCAGAGGAGATCAATCGTGTCCATACGGAAACAAACCAAGGCGCCGGCTACCATGGCTGAGGCAGAAATCGCGATCGACCGAATTGCGCCGGAGACCAGCTTCAAGAACAAGGCCTACGACGCACTGAAGGAAGCCATCCTCAAGATGGACATCTATGCGACGCCCGAGCAGGTCATGCTCGACGAGCGCGCGCTGTCGGAGCGGCTCGGCGTCAGCCGGACCCCTATCCGCGAAGCCATCGCGATGCTGGAGCAGGACGGGTTCGTCAAGACCGTGCCGCGCCGTGGCATTGTCGTCGTGCGTCGCACCAAGAGCGAGATCGTCGACATGATCCGGGCCTGGGCGGCGCTCGAGAGCATGGCCGCGCGACTGATCACGACCACGGCGCGCAAGAAGGATATTTCCGCGCTGCGCGACTTTTTCAAGAATTTCGGCAAGGACCGCCTGCCGCAGGATCACATCGAGGAATATTCCAAGGCCAACATCGCCTTTCACCAGGCGCTGATCTCGCTCAGCGAGTCGCCGGTGCTGGTCGATATGACCAACGATATCCTGCTGCACGTCCGCGGCTACCGGCAGCTGACCATCGGACGCGTCGACCGCACCGCGGTGTCGTTGCCGGAGCATCTGGCGATCATCGAAGCGCTCGAAGAGCGTGACACCGAGCTTGCGGAAAAGCGGGCACGCGATCACACGCTCGGCCTTGCCGCTTATGTCGAAGCGCACGGCCAAGAGCTGTTTTAGCTGGCCACAGCCTCTTACTTTGGACTTTCAGAAGACGACGCACTCGTCCGCATCAGGAACGATCAGGGAGAAGCGGAATGTCCGCAACAGTACAGAGCATTGATGCAAATAGAGCCGAAGCACAGCAGGACCTGACGGATGGCTTTCATCTCGTCATCGATGCGCTCAAGCTCAACGGCATCAAGACGATCTACGGTGTGCCCGGCATCCCGATCACGGACTTCGGCCGCATGGCACAGGCCGAAGGCATCCGCGTGATCTCGTTCCGGCACGAACAGAACGCCGGCAATGCCGCGGCAATCGCCGGCTTCCTGACGAAACAACCCGGAATCTGCCTCACGGTGTCGGCGCCGGGCTTTCTCAACGGCCTGACGGCGCTGGCCAATGCCACCACCAACTGCTTCCCGATGATCCTGATCTCGGGCTCGTCGGAGCGTGAGATCGTCGATCTGCAGCAGGGCGATTACGAAGAGATGGACCAGCTGGCGATCGCCAAGCCGCTCTGCAAGGCGGCGTTCCGCGTGCTGCATGCCGCCGACATCGGCATCGGCCTGGCGCGCGCGATCCGCGCCGCGGTTTCCGGCCGCCCGGGCGGCGTCTATCTGGATCTGCCGGGCAAGCTTTTCTCGCAGGTGATGGACGCATCAGCCGGCGCGAAGTCGCTGGTCAAGGTCATCGACCCGGCTCCGGCCCAGATTCCGGCTCCCGCTGCGGTCAAGCGCGCGCTCGATGTCCTCAAGAGCGCCAAGCGCCCCCTGATCATCCTCGGCAAAGGTGCCGCCTACGCGCAGGCCGATGACGCGATCCGCGCCCTGGTCGAGAAAAGCGGCATTCCTTTCCTGCCGATGAGCATGGCCAAGGGTCTGCTGCCCGACACCCATCCGCAATGCGCGGGTGCTGCGCGCTCGACGGTGCTGAAGGATGCCGATGTCGTGATGCTGATCGGCGCGCGCCTCAACTGGCTGCTGTCGCACGGCAAGGGCAAGAGCTGGGGCGAGCCCGGATCGAAGAAGTTCATCCAGATCGACATCGAGCCCAAGGAGATGGACTCTAACATCGAGATTGTCGCTCCCATGGTCGGCGACATCGGCTCCTGCGTCGCCGCGCTTCTTGAGGGCATCGACAGCAAATGGCCGGCCGCGCCATCGGACTGGACCGGCGCCGTCAGGGCGAAAAAGGAAGAAAACATCGCCAAGATGGCGCCGCGGCTGATGAACAATGCTTCGCCGATGGACTACCACGGCGCGCTCGGCGCGCTGCGGACCATCGTCAGGGAGCGGCCGGATGCCATCCTCGTCAATGAAGGCGCCAACACGCTCGATCTCGCGCGCGGCGTCATCGACATGTATCAGCCGCGCAAGCGGCTGGACGTCGGCACCTGGGGCGTCATGGGCATCGGCATGGGCTTTGCCATCGCAGCAGCGATTGAGACCGGAAAACCGGTGCTCGCGGTCGAAGGCGATAGCGCGTTTGGTTTCTCCGGCATGGAGGTCGAGACCATCTGCCGGTACAACCTGCCGGTCTGCATCGTCATCTTCAACAATGACGGCATCTATCGCGGCACCGACGTTAATCCGACCGGCGGCCCGGACGTAGCACCGACCGTCTTCGTCAAGGGCGCGCGCTACGACAAGATGATGGAAGCGTTCGGCGGCGTCGGCGTCCATGTGACGACGCCCGACGAACTGAAGCGTGCGGTCGATGCCGCCATGGACTCCGGCAAGCCAACCCTCATCAACGCCGCGATCGACCCGGCGGCCGGCAGCGAGAGTGGCCGCATCGGCAACCTCAACCCGCAAAGCAAACTTCGCAAAAAGTGAGACAGTAACCCATCGGCGTCATTCCCCGCGCAGGCGGGGAATCCAGTAGCCACCGAACCATCGTGAGACAAAGACCGTGCCCGACTGAATCGACGGCGATTACCGGATGCCCACTTCCGCGGGGCATGACGACAACAGAATAGATCTGAGGAGAAAGATTATGACAAAGGCGCTGAAGGGCGTTCGCATTCTCGATTTCACCCACGTCCAGTCAGGCCCGACCTGCACGCAATTGCTGGCATGGTTCGGCGCCGACGTGATCAAGGTCGAGCGTCCCGGCGTTGGCGATATTACGCGCGGCCAATTGCAGGACGTGCCGAATGTCGACAGCCTGTATTTCACCATGCTCAATCACAACAAGCGCTCGATCACGCTCGACACCAAGAATCCGAAGGGCAAGGAAGTCCTCACCGCGCTGATCAAGAGCTGCGATGTGCTGGTGGAAAACTTCGGTCCCGGCGTGCTCGATCGCATGGGATTTCCGTGGGAGAAGATTCAGGCCATCAATCCGAAAATGATCGTGGCCTCGATCAAGGGCTTCGGCCCCGGCCCCTACGAAGACTGCAAGGTCTATGAGAACGTCGCGCAATGCACCGGCGGGTCGGCCTCGACAACCGGCTTTCGCGACGGCCTGCCGCTGGTCACCGGCGCGCAGATCGGCGACAGCGGCACCGGATTGCATCTGGCGCTCGGTATCGTCACCGCGCTTTATCAGCGCACGGTGACGGGTAAAGGACAAAAGGTCACCGCGGCGATGCAGGACGGTGTGCTGAATCTCGCGCGCGTCAAGCTGCGCGACCAGCAGCGCCTCGCCCACGGCCCGCTGAAGGAATACAGCCAGTACGGCGAAGGAATTCCGTTCGGCGACGCCGTGCCGCGCGCCGGCAATGATTCCGGCGGCGGCCAGCCCGGCCGCATCCTGAAGTGCAAGGGATGGGAGACCGATCCCAACGCCTACATCTACTTCATCACCCAGGCGCCGGTCTGGGAGAAGATTTGCGATGTCATTGGCGAGCCCGGTTGGAAGAGCCATCCCGATTACGCCAAGCCTCCTGCCCGGTTGTCGCGGCTCAACGAAATCTTCGGCCGCATCGAGCAGTGGACCATGACCAAGACCAAGTTCGAGGCGATGGATATTCTCAACAAGGACGACATCCCCTGCGGTCCGATCCTGTCGATGAAGGAGTTGATCGAGGACCAATCGTTGCGGGCCAGCGGCACCGTGGTCGAGGTGGATCATCCCGAGCGTGGCAAGTACTTTTCGGTCGGCAACCCCATCAAGATGTCCGACAGTCCGACCGAGGTGACGCGTTCCCCGCTGCTGGGCGAACATACCGACGAAATCCTGCGCCAGGTTCTCGGCTTCACCGATCATCAGGTGGCGGAGATCCACGATTCCGGCGCGCTCGACCCGCCGCGGAAGGTCGCCGCCGAGTAGATTGTCCGATATCGCGCTTCGAGGCCGCCGGTAATTCCGGCGGCCTTTTGCTATCTGAAACGCGAATTGTCCCATTTATGCTGCACTGCAAAAGACAATATGCTGCCATGCAAACAAAGGCGTTGTTGCTGGCATCTGGTATACTAGATTGTCCCCAGATCATGATGCGGCGGTTCGCTGCGCCTCGAGAAGGAGACAACCATGTCCAAGACGGCTTCCATCGGCCTCGCGCCCTCCGCTACTCTGTTCGGCCGCCTGATGGCCTCCATCGACCGCCTGCTGATGACCAGCGCCCGCGTGGCGGTACGTAATGGCGACCTCCCCTATTTCGGGCTTTGAGCCCGTAAATCCAGCGTTTGTGAGATCGCTTCTTTCGTTTAGCCAGGCCGCCTGAAATCATACTTTCGACGAATGGCCCCGGTTTTCGGGGCCATTTTTTTGCGCGCCTGCCGATCGCCGCGGCAGCCGCGCGACATCTGCGACATATTGCGCATGTTCGCGACGGGTGCCGATTAATCGCTTGCGCTCTGGCATATCACATACCAAAATGCCCCACTGGCAGCGCTCGCCCACTATGATACCACTACAATAGTAGCAATAGAAGCGTGCCTCGGGAGGAACGATGACGGACACGGTTCACGCAACAGTCCCCGCCACCGCACGCGTCAGCGATGCCTATCGCTGGACGCAATTGGCGATTGGCGTCGGCGCGATGGTGATGATCGCGAATTACCAATACGGCTGGACGTTCTTCGTCCCCGATATCCAGAAAAAATTCGGATGGGATCGCGCCTCGATCCAGTGGGCATTCACGCTGTTCGTGCTGTTCGAAACCTGGCTGGTGCCGATCGAAGGCTGGTTTGTCGATAAATACGGCCCTCGCCTCGTGGTGCTGATCGGCGGCATCCTCTGTGCCATCGGATGGGCCATTAACGCCGAAGCAACCTCGCTCAACGGCTATTATCTCGGGATGATCGTGGCGGGCATCGGCGCCGGCGGCGTCTACGGCACCTGCGTCGGCAATGCGCTGAAATGGTTTCCGGACAAGCGCGGCCTTGCCGCAGGCATCACCGCGGCGGGGTTCGGCGCGGGCTCCGCGCTGACGGTCGCGCCGATCCAGGCGATGATCAAAGACTCAGGCTTCCAGACCACCTTCCTCTACTTCGGTCTCGGACAAGGCATCATTATCGTGATCCTCGCCTTCTTCCTGTTCGCGCCGAAGACGGGACAGGTCCCTGCGGTGATCCAGAATGCCAACGTGATCCAGACCCGGCGGAACTATCAACCGACCGAGGTGATCCGTCATCCGATCTTCTGGCTGATGTATTTCATGTTCGTGATCGTGGGCGCCGGCGGATTGATGGTCACCGCCAATCTCAAACCGATCGCCGTCGACTGGAAAGTCGACAGCGTGCCGGTCACCCTGATGGCGATGACCATGACGGCGGTGACGTTCGCTGCGACCATCGACCGTGTCCTCAACGGTCTGACGCGGCCTTTCTTCGGCTGGATCTCCGACATGATCGGCCGCGAGAACACGATGTTCATCGCGTTCGGCATCGAAGGCGTCGGCATCTGGGCGCTCTATATGCTCGGCCACGATCCCGTCTGGTTCGTGATCCTCTCAGGGTTGGTATTCTTCGCCTGGGGCGAGATCTACTCACTCTTCCCATCGACCTGCACCGACACCTTCGGCTCGAAATTCGCGACCACCAATGCCGGCCTGCTTTATACCGCCAAAGGCACCGCAGCCCTGCTGGTACCGGTCGCAAATTACATGCAGCAGTCCTCCGGCACCTGGGACCGAGTGTTCGTCATCGCCGCGGGCGCGAATATCCTCGCCTCGCTGCTCGCGATCGCGGTTCTCAAGCCGTGGCGCAAGATTGTGGTCGCGAACGCGCAGGCGTCTTAGCCCGTACCGCACGATCTACGCTCTGCTGCAACAGCGCGCTCATCCCCAGGGATGAGCGTTTTTTTTCGCACGCAATACCCGGATCGCTGGTATACTTGCGCACCTGCTGCGGGCCTTGGCGGATAGCAAGCCGCCTGCTGTCAGTGACAGAGAATGTTCAAGAACGTCAGTATTACTGCCACTTTCGTGCTCTTCGGGCACGACCGCAAAACGGTGATTTCAAATTGACAATTGGCATAATGTATACCAACTTGATGATCACCAAAAACATCCAGCGGCTCATTTGAAGGAGGTTGCGATGCAAGTCGGAGACATCCTGCGCAAGAAAACTGCCCGCGTTGCGACGGTTCGCATGAATGAAACCGTCGGCATCGCCGCCCAATTGATGCGCGCCAGCAATATCAGCGCGCTCGTGGTCAAGGATGTGGTGCGGACCGAAGGCAACACCGCGGTCGGGATGTTTACTGAACGCGACGTCGTTCGCGCCATTGCCGAACACGGCGCGGCCGGCGTCAACCTGAAGATTTCGCAATTGATTTCAGTGCAGCAACTGGTTTCCTGCGTCTCGACCGATACGCTCGAACATGTTCGTCATCTCATGAACAAGAACCACATCCGCCATGTGCCGGTGCTCGAGAACTACAGCCTGATCGGCGTCATCAGCATCCGCGACATCTCGACGGCGTTCGACGACGAGGCGACGCGATCGGTCTCCGCAGCCTGACGAACCGGCTCCCTCTCCGTCGGCCGCGGTCACGCGCGCGTTGTCGAAGGCGATCATGCTGGAAACCCAGGCGATCGCCGAAACCTTCGGCGTGAAATTCCGGGTCGATGTCGAGCGGCGGATCGAGGGCGCGCGCAAGGTCGGCGCCCACAAGACCTCGATGCTGCAGGATCTCGAACGCGGTCGCCCGATGGAGATCGACCCGCTGGTGTCGGTGGTTCAGGAAATGGGGCGTTTGACGCGGTACTGGCGCTGGTTGCACAGCGCGCAAAAATCGCGGGGCTGTATGGAATAGACCCGCCGGTCAAGGCAAAATCCCCCGTTTTTGCATAATCGCGTTGCCGTCATCGGCGTCCTGGCCGGTGGACATTTGGCGGTCCCAACGGCATCCTCCCGCCCTCAAGCGGCAGAGGCGCGCGCGTTAAAGGCCGTGCGTCTTCCGCAAAAGCATGCCCTCGGACTTGATCCAAGGGTGGACACCGGTTTTGCGATCGGAAGACGCGCGAATCAAAAAAATAGAGCATTTTCGAAACAGTGCTCGTGGAAACAGTTCAGAGGGCTGGCGATGATCAAAACGCGATTTACCGAACTCGTGGGCGTCGAACACCCGATCGTACAGGGCGGAATGCAATGGGTGGGACGCGCGGAGCTGGTCGCGGCGGTCGCCAACGCCGGCGCGCTCGGCTTCATCACCGCGCTGACCCAGCCGACGCCGGACGATCTGACACGCGAGATCGCGCGCTGCCGCGGCCTGACCGACAAGCCGTTCGGCGTCAATCTGACCATTCTTCCCTCGATCAAGCCGCCGCCCTATGCGGAATATCGTCAGGCCATCATCGAGAGCGGCATCAAGATCGTCGAGACTGCCGGCAACAAGCCGCAGGAACACGTCACCGAATTCAAGAAGCACGGCATCGTGGTCGTGCACAAATGCACCAGCGTCCGTCACGCCCTGTCGGCGGAGCGCATGGGCGTCGATGCGATCTCGATCGACGGTTTTGAGTGCGCGGGCCATCCCGGCGAGGACGATACCCCCGGCCTGATCCTGATCCCGGTAGCCGCCGATAAAGTAAAAATTCCGATCATCGCCTCGGGCGGCTTCGGCGACGGCCGCGGCCTGGTGGCGGCACTGGCGCTGGGCGCCGAAGGCATCAACATGGGCACGCGTTTCATGTGCACCAAAGAGAGCCCGATCCATCAGCTGATCAAGGAAAAAATCGTCGCCAATGACGAGCGGGAGACCGAGCTGATTTTCCGGACCATGCGCAACACTTCGCGCGTCGCCAAAAACGCGGTCAGTACGCAGGTCGTCGCCATGGAAAGGGAAGGCGCCACCTTCGAACAGGTTCGCGATCTCGTGGCCGGCGCGCGCGGCAAGATGGTTTACGCCACCGGCGACGCCGACGAAGGCATCTGGTCGGCAGGCCAGGTGCAAGGCTTGATCCACGACATTCCGACCTGCGCCGAACTGGTGTCGCGCATCATGCGCGACGCGGAAGCCATCATTCAGAGCCGGTTCGAAGGCATGATGTCCGGAGCCCGCCGTCAAGCCGCGGAATAGGCAGCTTTAGAGCATGATCCGGAAAAGCATGCCCTCGGGCCACGACCCGATGGGTGGGTACCGGTTTTCCGGAAAAGATCATGCTCAAACAAAAAGATAGAGCGGGATGACGATTCGAAGAAAAGTCATCCCGCGCTAGACCAGCAACAACAGAGAATGATCGCATGAAGGGCTATGTCTACGGCGCCAACGGCGCTGAAATCACCGATGTCGCCAAGCCTTCGCCGAAAGGCGTGCAGGTGCTGGTTCGAGTGCGCGCGTGCGGCCTCAACCGGGCCGACCTCGGCATGACCAAGGGTCATGCGCACGGCAGCGCCGGCGGCGCCGGCACCGTGCTGGGGATGGAATGGGCGGGTGAAGTTGCTGAGATCGGTCCCGACGCCAAGGGCGTCAAGCCCGGCGACAGGGTGATGGGCTCCGGGAGTGCCGCGTTTGCGGAATATACGCTGGCCGATCATGGCCGGCTGTTTCACATTCCTGCCAGTGCCAATATGAGCTACGAGGACGCAGCCACCCTGCCCGTCGCGCTGGCCACCATGCACAACGCGGTCGTGACCAACGGCGCCTTGCAGCCCGGCCAGTCCGTCCTGATTCAAGGGGCAAGCTCCGGCGTCGGCCTGATGGCGCTGCAAATTGCAAAACTCAAGGGCGCCAGGACCGTGATCGGATCTTCCACCGATGCGATGCGGCGCGGGCGGCTCAAGGAATTCGGCGCCGACCTCGCGGTCGATTCCAGCGATCCGGGCTGGGTCGATCAGGTGCTGAAAGCCACCGATGGCGCAGGCGTCGACCTCATCGTCGATCAGGTCTCGGGCAAGGTCGCCAGCCAGAATCTGGCGGCCACCAAAATCAAGGGCCGCATCGTCAATGTCGGCAGGCTCGGCGGCACCCACGCCGATTTCAACTTCGACCTGCATGCCGCGCGCCGCATCAACTATATCGGTGTCACCTTCCGGACCCGCTCGATCGAGGAAATCCGCGAGATTTTCAGCGAAGTCCGCAAGGATATCTGGCCTGCGGTGGAATCGCGCAAACTGCAATTGCCGATCGACAAGGTGTTTGCATTCGATGATATCGGCAAGGCGTTCGAGCACATGGAAGCCAACAAGCATCTCGGCAAGATCGTCGTGACGCTGTAGCCGCCCCAGCTATTCGCCCGGCGAAGGCTTCGCTATCCCGGAGATTATTTGTCACCCTCCTCCAATTCCTTCGCCCACATCATGTGCTGGGTCCGCGAGACCGCTGCCGAACAATAACCCCGCTCCTTCTTTTCGGCGTTCTCCCAGAACCAGTGCATGCAGCCCTGTCCGAGGCAAAAATCTCCACGATAACGCATTTCGCGCGCGTACCAGGGAAAGAATTTCCACAAGAAGCGCCATCTAACCCAGTCCCGGTATGTCCACCGCCCGCGCGAGCCGACCCTCATGACGCACATCCGCATCCGGGCTTCACTATGCGGCAACATTCCGCGCATGTCGAAAACTCTCCCGCTCCGCACGACGCCACCGTCTTGCACATAGGGAAGATCGGTCAGTTCTGAGGTGAATCTTTGACGGCCGACCATCCCTCGCCCCTTTTTAGATGCGCTACTTCGAAATCGCCACCCAATTGTCCGGATTCTTTTTCGCTCAAGATCTCCGGCTTGTCACGCGCTTGACGCCGCCCGCTCCGCCCACAAGATGCGTATGCTTAATTTTCCGATTTTTCGCAATTGGAACCGGATTCTGCATGCATGTCCGCCCCCTGCCAAACGTCGAGCTTCCGCGCCTGTGCGCAACTGGAAAACAACGAGCTTCCCAGCGAGGCTCCCCTACACGATCGCGCGTCCGTGGCCTCTCACCCCGACAAACAGGCGAAATTTGTTGTTCCAATATTGACAGCAACTTACAGATAACCATCCTGCTGCACCGGAATTTGCTTGCTTTGGAGCTCGTACATGGAAATTCAGCTCTGAACGCCTCCATTAACGATGCAAGAGCTGCGATGCCTCTGTAATCAGCGGCTCATCCTGGCGTGTTCTTTTGGCGCGTTGGCGATGGTTTCAATTTATCGGAGTTCGACATAAAACGCGGTACTTTCGAGGGAACGTCGTGTCTGATCAGCAGTTGCCTCTCTCCAATAAGTTTCACACCCGTATTATCGATGATCTTGGCGAACATACTGTTCGCGTGATCGACTTATGCGAGCGCCTTCAAGTAGACGGCCTCATACGGTTGCACCATCGAGACTATGATTTAGTTGAGACCCTTCGAGAGAAATATGTTCATTTCAATTTGGAATTCACTCTAAACGAGCGTGGAAAACGTTACGCAGTGCTTCCCATCATACGATCCGGCTATAGGACGGAGAGCTACCAAGAGGAGGTACTTCCGATTCTCGATCCAGGACGGCATCGAATCGGCGTATGCGAAGCAGTAATGCAGCGGATTCCCATCGAAGAGGTATCGAGTGCGCATTTCGCATACTCGATAGAAACAATCACGACAATCGACGCGCTAAAGAAGGCGCTGATCCAACGCTATGCCCCGCTATTTCCTAGTCTCGGGCCAGAACAATTGCTATCGCGCGGCTGCGCCATCACTCTCATTTCGTTCTAGAGATGCTTGGCTGAGCCCGGTCGTCAACGTTGGGTACTAACCAGTCAGGATCGGTTTCAGCGCCTCGCGCTCGTCGATGACAAAGTTGTGCCTTTGAGCGGCGCTTTAACGTTGCCCGACGGGCTGATAAACTTCGGCCATGAGCCATCCCGACCAGGATTGCGGCGGTAAGCGACTGCATTGATGACACCGATCAAGCTTACTGGAGCGCTCGACGGGGGGCGCTATTTCGAGGGGCCACGCTGGCACGCCGGCCGGCTCTGGTTCGTCGACTGCATGGAGCGGACACTCCTAAGCCTCACCCCGTCCGGCGAACGTGAACAGCACGCGAAGCTCGGCGACGATACGCCATGTTCCGCAAGCGTCTGATGGCTTTCGCGGACGGCCGGCTTTCGCTCTACGCCGACCTGTCACGGATAGCTGCAGGTACGATCGACGACATGATCGTCGACGGGCTGGGGCGCGCTTATGTCGGGGATCTCGGCTTCGACTTGCCGCCGCCGCCGGACCGGGGGCCTGTCGGCCGCATCATTCTGGTGATGCCCGACGGCGAGACGCGCGTCGTGGCCGATGGATTGCGATTTCCGAACGGCATTGCGGTCTCGGCCGATAATCGCCGGCTCGTCGTGGCCGAGATGGATGGCGGATGCCTGGCCGAGTACGACATCGAGGCCGACGGCGGCTTGAACTTTCGCCGCCGGTTCGGAAGCATGAAGGCTCCCGATGGCATTTGCCTCGATCGTGAGCAGGCGGTGTGGGTCGCATCCTTCGACGAGGATGCCTTCATTCGAGTAGACCGCGACGGACGCGAGCTGCAGCGAATTGAAGTGCCGGGCCGCCGCGCTATTGCCTGCGTTCTCGGCGGCCTGGAGCGGCAAACACTGTTCTGCCTGAGTGCCGCGACGTCGCCCGAAGAGCTCCGGCAACGTAAATCATCTGCCCGCATCGACGTGGTCGATGTCGAAATTCCCGGTGCTGGTTATCCCTGAGCGTTGGCGGGACTCCACGCAAAGGCAATTTCCAAAAGCTGGGACAATTCGCAACAAATCGCTACTGCGATTAAGTGGCGACTGACGCGTTTGATCGGCGCTTTAATGTTGCGCGACCGGCTGCTAAACCCCGGCCATGAGTCATCCCGATCACAACGCCAAATCCCGCGTCGCGGCGATTTCGATCTTCGCCAGCGCCGGCATGGCGGCGGCCAAATTCGCGGTCGGCATCGCCATCGGCAGTCTGGCGCTGATTTCCGAAGCGCTGCACTCTTCGGTCGACGTGGTCGCGACCGTCATCACCTGGCTGGTGGTGCGGGTTTCCGACCGCCCCGCGGACGACGAACACCATTACGGCCACGGCAAGTTTGAGAGCTTGTCGGCGCTTGGCGTCATCGCGATGCTCTATGTGCTGGCGGGCGGCATCCTGGTCGAATCCTACAGCCGCCTGCGCGAGGGTGCGCCACCGCCGACGATCTCGGCGGTTCCATTTATCGTCCTGCTGATCGACATCGCGGTGAATTTCTGGCGCGCCCGGGCGCTGCATCGCACCGCGCGCGACACCAAAAGCCAGGCGCTGGCCGCCGATGCGCTGCATTTTGCGTCCGACGTGCTGGGCTCGATCGCCGTCATTGCCGGGCTTGCGCTGTCGGGGCTGGGTTATGCCTGGGGTGACGCCGCCGCCGCGATCGGCGTGGCGGTCATGATCGCAATGCTGGGCCTGCGGCTGGCGCGCTCCACCGTAGAAACACTGCTCGACCGTGCCCCCCAAGGGGCGTCGGAAAAGGCCATCGCCGCGATCAGCGCCGTGCCCGGCGTGGTCGATGTCGAACGCTTAAGGGTGCGGATGGTCGGCTCGACGCACTTCATCGACGCCATCGTGCAGGTGCCGCGCACCTATCCGATCGACCGCATCGATGAGATCAAGCGCAAGGCGCAGGATGCGGTCAGTCGCGTGCTCGACGATGCCGACCTCACGTTCACGGCCGTGCCGGTCGCGCGCGACAACGAGAGCATCCGCGAACGTATCATGGTGATCGCCCGCAATTCCGGGCTCGCCATCCACCATGTCACGGTGCACGATCTCGGCGGCAAGTTGACGGTCAGCATCGACCTCGAAGTCGACGGCGATATGGCGCTTAACGCCGCCCACGACATCGCCCACGAGCTGGAGCGGAACATCCGCGACGAATTCGGCGAGGACGTCGAGGTCGACACCCACATCGAGCCGCTGGAACCGGAATTGCCGCTCGGCGCCGATGCCGCGCCCGACCGCGTCGAAACCATCAAGACCGCGCTGGCACGCTTCGCCGCCGATGGCGCGATCCATGACATCCACAGCGTGCGGGTCCGCAACACCGACGCCGGCGAGATCGTTAACTTTCATTGTCGCGCCGCGCCGTCGATGAGCGTGATCAAGGTTCACGAGAACGTCGATGCGATCGAGCGCGCGCTGCGTCGCGCGTTTCCGACCGTCAAACGCGTGATCAGCCACGCCGAGCCGCCGGACGCGTTGTAGAATCCGAAATCCGCGCCGCGTTCCCGTTTCGGACTCACTTTGCACGCCATTTCCGAGTTCCGATTCTGCGGTGGACAAGATTTATTTGCATTCGCGATTCGTTGACTCTCGACAGCCCGGCAAAACTGGATTCAAATCGCTTTGATTCGGAAGCGATTGGGGTTCTTTCGAGCAAGGTGCAAAGAGGGGCCAAAGGCATGGCGCGCGCACACGCGGCGAGCGCCTGCGTCCAATCCGATTCGATCAAGGGATTGGCGCAGTCGATCGCGAAACCAGCCTATCATCGGCTGTTGATAGCGGAGCCTGCGCTTCGCCGCGCCGTGCCCACCCTTATTATTGCGTTCCTGATCACCATTTGTCTTGGCGCCTTCGTGCAGGTGATCGATCAGAACCGGCAGCAGCGCGCGTCCATGAAGCGGGACCTCGCTGCCCTCTCCGATTTGCTCGCCGAGCGTCTTGATCGCATTGCTTCGGTTCGACAGGACCGCGCGGCAGCCATCGAGCACCTGCAAGACCTGGTGCCCGGCCTCATTCCGGCGTGGGGCGTCGCAGCCGGAAGGCATGTGATCGTCACCGGCGCGGACCGGCGCATTCTCGCCCGCGTTCCCGTCGAAACAAGCCTCGACGAGCCCGACGGGATTCTCGACATCATCAGCACGGCACAATTGTTGGCCGCGCCGGGTCAGCAAGGTGGCATCACCGATATGATCCTGCCGAGCGGCAACAGCGCGGTGGCGGTCCAGCACGTCGTCAAATCGTTGCCCGGCCAGGTCATCGTCATCCAGGAAAAGGTCGAGTCGCTGTGGCGGTCGGACGCGGCCTTGTCGGTGACGCTTTCCGCCACCACCGGCTTTGTCGTGCTGATCCTGGGCTTTGCATTCCACTGGCAATCGACCCGCGCGCGCGAAGGCGATCTCATCAATGACGCCGTGCGCGGCCGGATCGATACCGCGCTCAATCGCGGACGCTGCGGATTGTGGGATTGGGACCTGTCGCGCGGCCGAATCTTCTGGTCGCAATCGATGTTCACGATGCTGGGCCTCGACACCCGCAGCGACCTCTTGACCTTCGGCGAGGTCAACGCGCTGGTGAAATCCGATGACATCGATCTGTTCGGGGTCGCCGATCGGCTTATTTCCTCGGAAATCGACCACATCGACCAGACTTTCCGCATGCAGCACACCGACGGCCACTGGATCTGGCTGCGCGTCCGCTGCGAGCTCAGCGAGGGCGCCGGCGATGCCGATGCCGGGTTGCATCTGATCGGCATTGCCGTCGACATCACCGAGCAGAAAAGCCTCGCCGAGAAAACGGTGGAGGCCGACCTGCGGCTGCGCGATGCGATCGAGACCATCCCGGAAGCTTTCGTGCTGTGGGACGCGGAAGATCGCCTGGTGCTCTGCAATTCGCACTTCCAGCGGCTGCACAAGCTGCCGGATACGGCGGTTACGCCGGGCACGTCCTATGAGACCATAATCGAGGTCGGCAAAATGCCGGAGGTCCGCACCCGGCTGCATGACGCCGGCACCCAGGCGCCGGGCGCGCGCACCTTCGAGGCGCAACTCGACGACGGCAGCTGGCTGCATATCAGCGAGCGGCGCACCAAGGACGGCGGTTATGTCTCTGTGGGCACCGACATTACCCGCATCAAGGAGCATGAACAGAAACTGGTCGACAACGACCTTCGCCTGCGCGCCACCGTCATCGATCTGAAGCGTTCGCAGACCGCGCTCGAACAGCAGGCCCTCGAACTCGCCGACCTCGCGGAAAAATATTCCGAGGAGAAGAACCGCGCCGAGGAAGCCAACCAGACCAAATCAAAATTCCTCGCCAACATGAGCCACGAGCTGCGCACGCCGCTCAATGCCATCATCGGATTTTCCGAGATCATGGAAAGCGGCATGTTTGGAACGCTCGGTTCGGAAAAATATCAGGAATACTGCCACGACATCCTCACCAGCGGCCACTATCTGCTCGAAGTGATCAACGACATCCTGGATATGTCGAAGATCGAAGCCGGCCGGATGAAGCTCGATATGGAATCGCTCGATCTGTCGAAGACGCTGGCGGAATCGCTGCGTGTGGTGTCGGGTCGCGCCGACGACAAGAATCTGGTGGTCAGTGCGGATATCGAAGGCACCATTTCCGTGGTGGCCGATCGCCGCGCGATCAAGCAGATCATCGTCAACCTGTTGTCCAACGCGGTCAAGTTCACGCCCGATGGCGGCAAGGTGACCGTCCGCAGCCGCCTGCTGCGCGATTCCATCGTGCTGATGATTGCCGACACCGGCATCGGCATCGCGCCTCATTCGCTCGCGCGGCTCGGCAGACCGTTCGAGCAGGTCGAGAGCCAGCTCACCAAGACCTATCACGGCTCGGGACTGGGGCTCGCCATCGCAAGGTCGCTGACCCATCTGCATGGCGGAACGATGCGGCTGCGCTCCAGGCTCGGCACCGGCACCGTCGTCTGCGTGTCGCTGCCCCGCGACGGGCGCAAGGCCAAGGCGAAGATTGCCGTCGCCGCCTAGAGCGCTATCGCTCTGAAGCGCGAAGGCGCTCTAGATTCGTGATTGAGCATAATCTTTTCGGAAAAACCGGTACCCACCGGATCATGCTCTAAAACCGCTCAGGACTCCAGCGTCGGCGCGACTTCGCGGACGGTATGGACAAGTGCCGCGATCAGCGGCGTCATCGGGTCGCGCTGCGGAATGACCAGCCCGATACTATAGGTGACGACCGGATCGACAATCGGGATGCTCCGGACGGCGTCCGCCAATCCAAGCGTCTCCGCGAGCTTCGCCGGCATGACGCTGGCCCAGCGCCCGGTCTTCACGTGGGTATAAAGCACCAGCAATGAGTTCGAGGTGAGCGACGGCGTGGCCTCGGCTCCGACCGAGCGGAGCGCGCGGTCGATGATGCGCCTGTTCTGCATATCCGGCGTCAGGAGGCACAACGGCACCTGCCCTACTTCCTTCCAGGTGACCTGGTCGCGATCGCCGAACATGGCGTCGGGTGAGGTCAGCAAGCGATAGCTCTCGTTATAGAGCGGAATCGTGCGGACCTTGCCGATCGGCTCGTTCTCGATGTAGGTCAACCCGGCATCGACTTCGAGATTTTCCAATAGGCCCAACACGTCGGCCGAGGTGCAGGACACGACGCGAAACCGCACATCCGGATGGCGGGCGCGGAACGGCGTTGTCAGCGACGCCACCATGCCCAGCACGGTGGGGATTGCCGCGATCCGGATCTCGCCGGACAGCTTGTCCTTCAGCCCGTTGATTTCCTGCCGCATGGCGCGGGTGTCGCCGACGATGCGCCGCGCCCAGTCGAGCGTGCGTTCGCCTTCAGGCGTAAAGCCCTGAAACCGCGAGCCGCGCTGCACCAGCATGACACCGAGCATTTCCTCAAGCTGCTTGAGGCTGGTCGACATCGTCGGCTGGGTAACGCCGCAGGCTTCGGCGGCGCGCCCGAAGTGCCGCTCTTTTGCCAGGGCCAGCAGAAGTTCAAGCTTGTCGATCAAGGAGAAAGCCTCATGAGAGCAGTAAGACCGTCGTGTCAGGCAAACTATCACGCCGCTCCCGAGACGGGTATGTGGCATGAACGCTGCCGCCGCAGTTAGATCGGATCATTCCATTTTCGTATCATGCTATTTTGAACTGTTATTGATCGGATTGCCGTATCGCAGCATGAGACAGCTTTATTGATCTTTAAACAAATTCCAAGTCTCATTCGCGCTTCAACTCACGCTTAAGCGAAGGCGCGCGGATGACGTCGATTTACGAACCATGGGATGCCGCGCGCGGCGCCGAGATCATCGCTCAGCACACCCACCTCGAAGGCGCGACGCTGGTGATCCTGCACGCCCTGCAGGAGGCATTCGGCTACGTGCCGGAGCCGGCAATTCCCATGATCGCATCGGCGTTGAACCTGTCCCGCGCCGAGGTCCATGGCGTGTTCACCTTCTACCATGATTTCCGCCGCGAGCCCGCAGGCCGGCATGTGCTGAAGCTGTGCCGCGCCGAAGCCTGTCAGGCTGCCGGCGGCGACGCGCTGGCGGCACGCGCGGAAGCGAAGCTCGGCATTGCCCTTGGAAACACCACGGCCGACGAGCGGGTGACGCTGGAGCCGATCTATTGCCTCGGTCTCTGTGCGACCGCGCCCTCTGCGATGCTCGACGGCCGCGTGGTCGGACGGCTGAACGAAGCGCGCATCGACGCGCTGGTCGCGGAGGCGCAGCGATGACCCTTCGCATTTTTGTGTCACGAGATGCCGGCGCGGTTGCCGTCGGGGCCGATGAAGTCGCGCTGGTGCTGGGGCTGGCTGCTCGCAAGCGCGGCACTGAAATCGAGATCATCAGAACCGGCTCGCGCGGGCTGTATTGGCTGGAGCCGATGATCGAGGTCGCAACACCGCAGGGCCGTGTCGCGTTCGGTCCGGTGACCGAGTTTGACGCCAGTTCGGTGCTTGATGCGATGATATCAGGCGGCGCGCATCCGCTGCGGCTTGGCGTCGCAGACGAGATCCCCTGGCTGAAGCGGCAGACCCGCCTGACCTTCGCGCGTTGTGGCGCGGTCGATCCGCGCTCGGTTGCGGATTATCGCGCCCATGACGGCTACAGGGGCCTGGAGCGCGCCCTGGCGCTCGGTCCGGACGCCATCCTCGCCGATGTCACGACTTCCGGACTGCGCGGCCGTGGCGGCGCCGGTTTTCCGACCGGGATCAAATGGAAGACCGTGGCGCAGATCAGCGCCGAGCGGAAATACATCGTCTGCAATGCCGACGAAGGCGACAGCGGCACTTTCGCCGACCGCATGATCATGGAGGGCGATCCCTTTGTGGTGATCGAGGGCATGACGATCGCGGCAATCGCGGTCGGCGCCACCAAGGGCTACATCTACATCCGCTCGGAATATCCGCACGCCGTCGAGGCCATGAACGCAGCCATAGCCGCGGCGAAGCGGGCCGGCTATCTCGGCCCACGCATCGGCGGCTCCGGTCACAGCTTCGATCTCGAAGTCCGGGTCGGCGCCGGCGCCTATGTCTGCGGCGAGGAAACCGCGCTGCTGGAGAGCCTCCAAGGCCGCCGCGGCATTGTCCGCGCCAAGCCGCCCTTGCCCGCGCATAAGGGGCTGTTCGGCAAACCGACCGTGATCAACAACGTGCTGTCATTCGCGGCGATTCCCTTCATCCTGGCCGGCGGCGCCAAGGCCTATGCCGATTTCGGCATGGGCCGCTCGCGCGGCACGATGCCGATCCAGCTCGCTGGCAATATCAGATACGGCGGACTGTTCGAGGCCGCGTTCGGCATCACCCTCGGCGAACTCGTCGATGATGTCGGCGGCGGCACATTGACCGGGCGCCCGGTGCGTGCGGTGCAGGTTGGCGGCCCGCTTGGCGCATACTTCCCGCGCGCCTTGTTCGACACCCCGTTCGACTACGAAGCCTTCGCAGCGCGCGACGGCCTGATCGGCCATGGCGGCATCGTGGTGTTCGACGACAGCGTCGACATGTCGAAGCAGGCGCGTTTCGCGATGGAGTTCTGCGCCATCGAGTCCTGCGGCAAGTGCACGCCCTGCCGGATCGGCTCGACCCGCGGCGTCGAGACCATCGACAAGATCCGCGCCGGCGACCGCGTTCCGGAAAATATCGCCGTCGTCGAAGACCTCTGCAACACCATGAAATTTGGCTCGCTCTGCGCCTTGGGCGGCTTCACGCCCTACCCCGTGATGAGCGCGCTCAAACATTTCCGGGAAGATTTTTCTGCGGCACCGCCGCGCCTGCAAGCTGCGGAATAAAGGACGATCGCCATGTCGCTGATTCAGGAAACCGATTTCGGTACACCGCGCTCCACATCCGAGGCCATGATAACGCTGACCATCGACGGCCAGAGCGTTACCGTGCCGGAGGGCACCTCGATCATGCGTGCGGCGATGGAAGCCGGCACGCAGATCCCAAAGCTCTGCGCCACCGACATGGTGGACGCGTTCGGATCCTGCCGCATGTGCCTGATCGAGATCGAAGGCCGCGCCGGCACCCCGGCTTCCTGCACCACGCCCGCGCTGCCTGGCCTCGTGGTCCACACCCAGACCGATCGCCTGAAGAAGCTCCGCAAAGGCGTGATGGAGCTCTACATCTCCGACCACCCGCTGGACTGTCTGACCTGCGCCGCCAATGGCGACTGCGAATTGCAGGACATGGCGGGCGCGGTCGGCTTGCGCGACGTGCGCTATGGCTATGAGGGCGAGAACCACGTTTTCGCCAAGTCCAATGGTGCTGCCAACGCCGCCTGGATGCCGAAGGACGAATCCAATCCGTATTTCACGTACGATCCATCCAAGTGCATCGTCTGCTCGCGTTGCGTGCGCGCCTGCGAGGAAGTGCAAGGCACTTTCGCGCTGACCATTTCCGGGCGCGGCTTCGACAGCCGGGTCTCACCCGGCATGGGCGAGAGTTTTCTCGGCTCCGAATGCGTGTCTTGCGGCGCCTGCGTGCAGGCCTGCCCGACCGCGACACTCACGGAAAAGTCCGTCATTGAAATCGGCCAGCCCGAGCATTCCGTGGTGACCACCTGCGCCTATTGCGGCGTCGGTTGCGCCTTCAAGGCGGAAATGCGCGGCGAGGAAGTCGTGCGCATGGTGCCGTACAAGGACGGCAAGGCCAACCGCGGTCATTCCTGCGTCAAGGGCCGCTTCGCGTGGGGCTACACCACGCATAAGGAGCGCATCCTCAATCCGATGATCCGCGAAAAAATCACCGCCCCCTGGCGCGAAGTGTCGTGGGATGAAGCGTTTGCCTACGCGGCTGCCGAGTTCAAGCGTATCCAGACCAGATACGGTCGCGATTCCGTGGGTGGCATCACTTCATCGCGCTGCACCAACGAAGAAACCTATCTGGTGCAGAAGCTGATCCGCGCCGGCTTCGGCAACAATAACGTCGATACCTGCGCCCGGGTCTGCCACTCCCCGACCGGTTACGGCCTTGCCACCACGTTCGGAACGTCGGCCGGCACCCAGGATTTCGACTCGGTCGAGCACACCGACGTGGTGTTGATTATCGGCGCCAATCCGACCGATGCGCATCCGGTGTTTGCCTCGCGCATGAAGAAGCGGCTGCGCGCCGGCGCCAAACTGATCGTCATCGACCCGCGCCGCACCGACATCGTCCGCTCCACCCATGTCGAGGCGCAACACCATCTGCCACTACTGCCCGGCACCAACGTCGCCGTGCTCACCGCACTGGCCCATGTCATCGTCACCGAGGGTCTCGTCGATGAGGCCTTCGTGCGCGAGCGCTGCGACTGGAGCGAGTTCGAGGATTGGGCTGCATTCGTGGCATTGCCGAAGAACAGCCCGGAGGCGACCGCGATCGTGACCGGCGTCGATCCGAAAGAACTGCGCGGCGCGGCGCGGCTGTTCGCCACCGGCGGCAATGGCGCGATCTATTACGGGCTCGGCGTCACCGAGCACAGCCAGGGCTCCACCACCGTGATCGCGATCGCCAATCTGGCGATGGCGACCGGCAATATCGGCCGTCCCGGTGTCGGCGTGAACCCGCTGCGCGGACAGAACAACGTGCAGGGCGCTTGCGACATGGGCTCGTTCCCGCACGAGCTGCCCGGCTATCGGCACATCTCCGGCGATGCGGTGCGCGAACAGTTCGAGGCGATGTGGAACGTCAAGCTCAACAAGGAACCGGGCTTGCGCATCCCCAACATGTTCGATGCCGCAATCGAGGGCACCTTCATGGGGATCTATGTGCAGGGCGAAGACATCCTGCAGTCCGATCCCAACACCAAGCACGTGGTCGCGGCCCTGTCGGCGATGGAATGCGTCATCGTCCACGATCTCTTCCTCAATGAGACCGCGAACTACGCCCACGTGTTCCTGCCGGGATCGACCTTCCTTGAGAAGGACGGCACCTTCACCAACGCCGAACGGCGCATCCAGCGCGTCCGCAAGGTGATGACGCCGCGCAACGGGTTGGCCGACTGGGAAGTGACGATCCGCCTGGCCAAGGCGATGGGCTATGACATGCACTACGACCATCCTTCCGAGATCATGGATGAGATCGCAGCGCTCACGCCGACCTTCAGCGGCGTATCCTATGCGAGACTCGACGAGCTCGGCTCGGTGCAATGGCCCTGCAACGAGAAGATGCCGCTGGGCACACCCGTCATGCACATCGATGGTTTTGTGCGCGGCAAGGGCAAGTTCGTGGTCACGGAATACGTCGCCACCGACGAGCGCACCGGTCCGCGTTATCCGCTGTTGCTCACGACGGGGCGCATTCTCAGCCAGTACAATGTTGGCGCGCAGACGCGCCGCACCGACAATATCATCTGGCACGAAGAGGACCGGCTGGAAATGCATCCCCATGACGCCGAGCAGCGCGGCGTACGCGATGGCGACTGGGTCAGGCTCGCGAGCCGGGCCGGCGAAACCACCTTGCGGGCGCTGATCACCGAGCGCGTTGCGCCGGGGGTGGTCTACACCACGTTCCACCATCCGGACACGCAGGCCAACGTCATCACCACGGAGTATTCCGACTGGGCCACCAACTGCCCGGAATACAAGGTCACGGCGGTGCAGATTTCGCCGTCGAACGGGCCATCGGAATGGCAAAAGGCCTATGACGAGCAAGCCCGTCACTCGCGCCGGATCGCGCCGGTCGTAGAAGCCGCGGAGTAGCCGGTGCACGATCCGGTCCGCACAGTTGATCGTCAGGTCTGGCGCGGCGGCAGCCCGGCCGAAGGCAAGCGCGCCATTCCGGAGGAGACCGCGATTGCGCTGACCTATAACGGCGGCACCTACGCCGTCATGATGGGCACACCTCAAAACCTCGGGGATTTCGCCGTCGGATTCAGCCTCAGCGAAGGCATCGTCCGATCCCCCGAGGATATCGAGTCGCTTGATATCGTGCAGCTCGAGGACGGCATCGAATTGCGGATGTGGCTGGCGCAATCGAAAGCCGATCGGCTCGGCGAGCGGCGGCGGCACATCGCAGGACCAACCGGCTGCGGCATATGCGGCATCGATTCAATTGCGGAAGCCATTCGCCCCGCCGCTATCGTCGGAGAGGGCCGATCGTTTTCGCCGCGCGAGATCACGGCCGCGATCCAGAGCATCCCGTCGCTGCAGGCGATCAATACCGAAACCCGTGCGGTGCACGCTGCGGCGCTCTGGATGCCGGCGCGCGGCATCGTCGCGCTGCGCGAGGATGTCGGCCGCCACAATGCGCTGGACAAGCTGGCCGGCGCGCTGGCGCTGGCGCAGGTCCGCGCCAGCGACGGCATGGTGTTGCTGACCAGCCGGGTCTCGGTCGAAATGGTGCAGGATACGCCGACCAGCGGCGCGCCGCTGATGGTCGCGGTCTCCGCCCCGACCGCACTGGCGGTACGGATGGCGGACGCCGCCGGCATTACCCTGGCCGCGATTGCGCGCAGCGACGGATTTGAAGTCTTCACCCATTCCCACCGCATTAAAGCTGATGTCGCTGCCCGGGGAGCCGCTGCGCAAGGAGCCGTTCATGTCGCCTGACCGCCTGATCCATATGGCCAATCAAATCGGCAAGTTCTTTCAGAGCCAGGGCCATGACAAGGCGGTGCCGGGAATCACCGAGCACATCCGGAAATTCTGGGATCCCAGGATGCGTTCCAAGATTTTGGCGCATCTCGACGCCGGTGGCGCCGGACTCGATCCCGATGTCCGGGATGCCATCGAGGCCTTGAAGAAAGCTTAAAGCGCAGCGCGCCTACGCATACGTTCGAATCAACGTGAGCAGAGCGATGATGGTCGCGATCGCCCACATCCACTGAGGAATCGCGGCCAAGAAGTGCCTTGGCGATTGGATCCCTTGTTGAGCGGGGACCGCGATGGCTGTAGCCGGAATCGGCTGTTGCCGGCCAGCGCGCTTGTGGCCGCGCGCGGTACCCTGACTGCGGGGCCGCAGGGTCTTCGGCTTCGCAGCGGCGGGCGGCGACGCGGCCACTGGACTTGCGGCGGAAGCTGCGCCCGTCAAACCGCGATCGCGGGGCGGCGGTGCCATCGCGATGCTTGCCAGCCGGAAGCCGGCTTGCGCGTCATCGAGCCACTGGATCTGCCCTTCTTCCTGCACCGTGATGCTCAAGTGCTTGTAGAGCTTGGTTTCATAAGGCACGTCCATGAGGCCGGTAACGCTGACCCAACGGCCGATCCATTTGGCCGACGGCTGCTCCTTCAACCTGGCAAGCCCATCGGACCAGATCGAGATCTTGACGATATTGCCCCGCCACGAGCCAAAGTTGATGAAGACATAGCGCTTGCTCCGACCCTTGCCCTGTTTCCGGGATCCCGGCTTGATTTCGACGATCCGCCCGATCAACTCGACCCGGTCGCCGACCCGCTGCAGCGCAGCCGAAAAATTGAGCGCATCGACGACTGGGTAGGCGGGGATGTAGGCCGCCACCGGTTTTGTCGCGGATGCGAGCGTTGCGTTGATCGGTGCCTTCGCCGCCGGAATGTTCCGGCCGGAGAGAAATTCGTCAAGGGTTGGGACCGCCGCGAGGGGGGCTTCGCAGATTGCGGCAAAGCTGCGCGCCTGCCCCTTCAGCTTCGGCATCGCCAATAGACGTCGGAAGATTTCGCTATTCTGCGGCTCCGCGAAGTCGTTGGCCTTGAAGATGATGGTCTCCCCGCCCTCGCGGAATTTCGAGTATATCGATCTGTCCTCAATCAGGGCTCTCAAGCTGAGATCGAGCGCAATGAAGCTGAATCGGTCCATCCCGGGACCGAAATTGGAGACACGCCGGCCGGGATGCTGGAAGTGCCTGTGCCCGGTCTCGCTGCCGTTGCCGGGATGCATACCGGGCACGAACATGCCATCGTAATCGATCAGCTTGATCTCGCCATCGGCCACCATCACATTGCCGTTCTGAATGTCGCCGTGCGCGATTCCCTCCCGCTCGAGAAAACGCGCAATGGCGACAAAATCGGTGCGAGCCTTCTCGAGCGCGGGAGGATTGTTGAAATTCTTGTCCAGCCAGATACCCAGGGTGTCGCCCTCGACCCAATCCATCCGCACGATCGGAAAGACCCGCTGGCGGACGCTGATCCCCGATTGCTGGAAATCGAAATCGACGAAGCATCCGATGGCAAGCGAGCGCAACTTCTTCGAGGTCGCGTCGTACTTCTGCTGGATCGCCGGAATCTCGCGGTGAAAGCAACGCACCGCGCATTTTCTGCGCGGGGTGGTGACCGCATAGGTCAGAGCAAACCCGCCCGACATCACCAGCGGCAGGCCGAGATTGTTTTCCGCGACGGCGCCCTGCTTCAAATCCGGGTCGATGAAGGCCTGCGCCGGATGTTGGATGGCTTCATGGTAATCGGTGATCTGAGGATACGACATGGCTCGCCTACCACAGTGCGATCAGCGTGGTGTCGTCGCGCTTCATGCGGCCGGCCGCGCGCTCCTCGTGCACGAAGCGGGCGAACGCCCGTGGCGTTTGTACCTTGCGCAGCGCGCTGATCGGAGACGAGTTGCGATCGCGCTGCGAAAGCAGCCAATGACCGAGGGCGTCGGTCATGCATAGCAGCGCCGGCTGCTTCAGCCCGGCGAAGGTCCAGTCGGCGACGAGGTCGTATGCGAAATCCACCTTGTCCAGGAAGGCATTTCCCACCGGATTGGTACATAGCAGCTGCGGCGACCGAGTGAAGGCGGATGCGGCGGTGAAAGGAAACGTTGCCTTGATGCAATCCCCGTCGCACAGCACGGCCAGGCTGTCGCCAATTGCGAGGATCTGGATCAGTCCTCCTTCGTCAACAATGCGAACGCCGAGCAGCGTGGCGAAACTGCCCCTGTCGTAGGATGCCTGCTGCATCCATGGCAGGTTTTCGCGATCGTACAACTTGCGAAACTCGGCGATTGCGCCCGATAGCCACTCGTGGGTGAATTCCGGGTTGCGCGCGTAATGGCGTACCAGAATGCGCGCCCATGACGCGGAGTCAAAGGACACCGACGCGCCGTCGCTCAGCGCATAGACGCCTTTGGCCGAGCGGTAGAAGCCGTCCTCGTTGCGGCTGTCTTCAGTTTTCGGGATGCTGAGCGCCAACGGCAAGCGGGATTTCTGCCGCACCTCCGGAATGCTCACCGATCGGCTACCAGCTTGGGCCGGGTGCCGATCTCAAAGAAATCCACGATGCATTGGGGATCGCCGTTGAAGATGAAGCCACGCGATCCGTCTGCGATCGCATAGCCCTTGTCGTCGGCGAACTGGGCAAGATGTGGCGGCAACGGACTGGACATCCGCAGCAGCAATCGCGAGTGCTCGTCGTTGAGATCGGTTTCGGAGGTTGGAAACAGGATTTCCGGCCCGCCCTGGGTGGTTACGTGCAGGTTGAACAGCAGCGCCTGGCCGTCTTTGGTCGCAATCCGCCGCAGCCCGTCTGCCATTTCCTCGGGCGTGCCGTCGGTCGATTGACCGTCGGTCACGTGAAGAACGGTCGGCGGGTAGGAAGCGGGGTGAGCTTCGCACCAATTCGCCACCGTCTGCCGGGTCATCTCGAGGGCCGCCCGCATCGGGGTGCCGCCCACGCTTTTCGGGTCGAACCAGACCGGAAACTTGGTCTTCAGTTCGAGGATGCCGCCGGCGCCGTCGTCCACCTTCTTTTGCCGCTCCTCGACGCGAAGCGTGTTTTCGCTGATGGCGCTGATCGGGTGCACGATGCCACCCGATAGCGCGCCGCCGAAGCCGCTCACGACCTCCGTTCCGCCATAGGCAATCACGCCGACGTCGAAATAGTTGCGCACGCCGTCGGCCTTCGAGCACGTGGTGATCAGCGTGTAGAGCGTCTTGTTCAGGACATCGGCGACGAAGTCCGCCTTCGAGCGGCCGGTCTCGGTTATTTCATCCATGGATCCGGATTGATCGATGACGAACAGAAAGCAGGTCGGATTGTCCCTGCTGATTTCGGCTTGGTAAGGCACGGTATCCCCCTCGATTTAGGTTGGTCAGCGGTCGGCGGCGACGGCCGGCCGGGTTCCGATGTCAAAAAAGTCTGCGATGGCTTCGATTCCGGCGTTGAACACGAATCCGCGGGCGCCGGGGCGAACGTCATAACCCTTGGCGGCCGCGGCCTCCACGGCGTGCGGCGGGAGCAGACTCGACATCCGAAACAACGACTTGCCGAAGCGATCCTTGAGGACACGCTCGTCATTCGGGAAGATCAGCGGTTCGCCGTCGCCCGCGTCGACATGGAGATTGAACAAGAGGCAGGCGCCATCGTCGGTCGCAAGACTTTTGAGTCGATCGGCAATGGGCTCCGGATTGCCGTCGGAAGGATGGCCGTCGGTCACGTGCAAGACCGTGGGCGGATAGGCGGACGGGTGCGCATCGCGCCATTGCTCCAGCATCCCGATCGCCGCATTGAGTCCGGCGCACATCGCCGTCTTGCCGTGGCTGCGCGGCTCGAACCAGATGGGAAATCGCACCGACTGCTCCACCACATCGCCGTTAGGTCCGGCGACCTTCTTGGCGCGGGTCTCGACCCGCAGCGGAGCTTCGGCGAGGCGCGAGACGGCGTACAATGCCTCGCCGTCCAACGCTCCTTGAAAGCCGTTGCGAGCCTCCTCCCCGCCATAGGCGACTACCCCCACGTGAAAGTAGTCGCGGACGCCTTCGGCCTTGGAGCAGCTGGTAATGAGCGTGTAGAGTGTCTTATTGAGCACATCCGCCAGAAAGGCGGCCTTGCTCTGTCCGCTTTTCAACCGATGATTCATCGACGCGGACTGGTCCATCACCATCACGATGGCGGTCGGCGACGCGCGGCTGATTTCTGCTCGGTAACTCAAGGATCGCACCCCCACGCCGCAACCGCGACCTGCAACAACGGCGACTTGCACGCCGCCAACGGACTCAACGCAGCAGTGCGACGCTCCGCACGCCAAGGAACGCACTTCCCGCACCGGAGTTCCACACGATCGGAGGCCATTCGTGATTATTTGCAAGGCTCGGGATTTTTAAGGCTCGGGATTTGCAGCATTTCCGCGACCGAGACACAGGCGAATATCATAGATGAATCAACGATGCCCACCGTGGCCGATAGTGCAGGTGGAGCTTGCTGTTGACCGCCTGGGAGATCGTAAGAGATCCCGTCCAGGTATTCGCGTGGCGGGAACCCAACGCCCGTTTCCACGTTGCCTTTGGATACTCGAAAGGCAGTTCAAACGCCGGAGTCACGGCCATGAAACAGATGTTCGATCAGCTCTTGAAATTCTTGCAACAAGGAATTTCTGCGATCTTCCATTTCGTCGAACTGATCTGGGTCTGGTCCGTCGACCAGATCAGCAAGCTCATGGCCGTGCCATGGCAGGACTGGCCGCTGCTGAAGCAGGTTCTGCTGATCCTGATCCTGGCCGGAGTGCTCTGGGCGCTTTACAGGGCAGGCTGGCAGCTTTTGGAAGCAGGCGCGGCGATCTTGGCTGCATTCGCGGGCCTTCTGGGCGTGCTCGTTCAAACGTTACCCCACGTATTTTTAGCGGGAGTTATCGCCCTGGGAGGCGTGTGGCTTGTCAATCACCTCGACAATTCGTCATTGCGGACGCCGACCTGGATGCAGGCCAACGAACAAAACAGCCCGCCGCAAAATCAAAATAATGGCTCGCCGCAAAAATAGCACACCTCAGGGCCCGTAGTTTTGAGGTCATTTCCCTGCGAAGAGCCGTCCAGCCGTTGCCTGGCCACACCAAAATCGAAAGCACGGTAGATATCTCGGCGTCGAAGTGATGCTTTGGTAATAGCAGAACAAGTTGATGTCTGATGTACCGGGGCAGAGCGGACATGCTCTGCCCATGTTCCAACCGCCGGTTTGTGCCAGAAGCGGACTAAACGTTTGATGACGATGATCCGAAAGGCACATGGACAAATCTTGAGATGCGCGCCGTCAACAATCGCCTTGCCGCGCCTGGGCATCGATGGCATGCTTCACGTATGACGTCCAAATGCATCCCGCTCAAAGCAGTTTGGTGGCGCTCCTCTTAAGGAGCGGCATGGCGTTACCATTTCAACGACCTTCGCCGCCGTGATCGGGTGAGCCAAGGTCGTCTTTCCGACAAGTCTCCAATCGCGGCGGCTCCAACAGGAGAAGCCATATGTTTGTTGAGACTGCGCGACCAATCATTCTAACCGGTGATCGCACCACTGGTCCTCTTCACCTTGGCCACTATGCAGGCTCGCTAAGAAGCCGGGTTGCCCTTCAGCACACCCATCAGCAGTTCGTTTTGCTGGCCGATGCACAGGCTTTGACTGACAATATTGAGAATCCCGAAAAGGTGCGCCGCAACGTGATTGAAGTGGCGCTTGATTACCTTGCCGTCGGCATCGATCCGAGGGAAACGACAATTTGCGTCCAATCCGCATTGCCCGCGCTTGCCGAACTTACGCAGCTCTATCTCAATTTTGTTTCCGTCGCTCGATTGGAGCGCAATCCGACTATCAGGGATGAAATTCAGATGCGGGGCTTTGAACGTGGCATTCCGGCGGGCTTCCTGTGCTATCCGGTGGCCCAGGCAGCAGATATCACCGCGTTCAAGGCAACGGTCGTGCCGGTAGGGCTGGATCAAGCTCCGATGATCGAGCAGACGAATGAAATTGTTCGTCGGATCAATCGACAGATCGGTCGTGAACTATTGTTGGAAGCAAAACCGCTAATTTCCTCGACGGGGCGACTGCCCGGCGTCGATGGAAAAACGAAAATGAGCAAGTCTCAGGGTAACGCGATTTCGCTTTCCGCCACGCCTGATGAGATTCGCGCTTTCGTAAATCGCATGTACACCGACCCGAACCACCTGCGCGCATCCGATCCCGGAATCGTTGAAGGCAATGTCGTCTTTGCATACCTTGATGCGTTCGACACCGACCGCGCCGCCGTCGACGAATTGAAAGAGCGCTACCGGCGCGGAGGAATCGGCGACGTAATGATCAAGCGCCACCTTGAAGACGTGTTGCAAGAGCTGCTGCAACCGATCCGCGAACGTCGCGCGGCTGTGTCAAATGATCTTGGCCATGTGCTCGATGTGCTACGTTCCGGCACATCTAAAGCGCGCGCAATAACTCAATCGACTTTCGATGAATTACGCGATGGTTTGGGATTGTTTTCGTTCGGCAGAAAAACATGAGATCGACCTGCGTTTTAGGGAAGGCCACCGCGGGCGAGGTCCGAGTTGGGTCAAAAGCTGAAGTCCAGGGTCAGGACCCATAAACTGAACGAAAAACTCGAATGACGACTTCCAGCCGAGGACGGACCACAATCAGCCGGCCGGTGACTTGCCGGTGTTAACCGCCAATTGAGCGGCGAAAGCCCGCTTGTAGGCGGGCCGCGCTTCGCCGCGGGCGACATAGGCGGCGAGGTTCGGATATTCGTCCAGAATGCCCGATAATTTCAGCCTGAGCAGCACCGACACCATCATCAGGTCGCCCGCGCTGAACCCACCATCGAGCCAGTCGGCACTGCCAAGGCGAGCGGAAAGTTGCTTCAACCGGTCGCGGACGCGATCCTCGACCAGAGGCAGGCGCGCCTTACTCCAGGGCTTATCGCCCTCCAGAAGCCTGGCGGTTGCGAGTTCAAGGATCGCCGGCTCCACCGTATTGAGCGCGGCAAATATCCATGTGATCGCGCGCGCCCGCGCATCGGCATCGTCCGGCAGCAGGCCCGCATGGCGCTCGGCGATATGGAACACGATCGCCCCTGTCTCGAACACGGCGAGATCGCCTTCCTCATAGGTTGGAATCTGGCCGAAAGGATGAAGCGCCAGATGCGCGGGTTCCTTCATCGCACGGAACGAAACAAGGCGAACCTCGTAGGGCTGGCCGACTTCTTCAAGCGCCCAGCGAACGCGCGTATCACGCGCCAGTCCCTTGCCGCCATCGGGTGACCGTTCAAAGGCGGTAATGGTGATGGTCATCGTCAGGCTCCTCCTTGGCGCGCGCAATAACTCAATCGACTTTCGATGAATTACGCGATGGTTTGGGATTGTTTTTCGTTCGGCAGAAAAACATGAGATCGACCTGCGTTTTAGGGAAGGCCGCCGCGGGCGAGGTCCGAGTTGGGTCAAAAGCTGAAGTCTAGTCGCATCCAAGTAACGGCAGAAACACCCGGCGCACCTCGGTCTGGGTTTCCTTCACCCGCGCCTCGAGTGACGAAAAATCCGGGGCTTCGCCGGCCCGCGCCATTACCCGTTGGGCGCGCGATGTGATCGCAGGGCTGATCCCTTATTCGTTTGAAGGCAACAGTACAGCATGTCTGCTTCGCCCCAAAGGCAGACTTCTTGCCTTCACTCAGAGTGAAGCTGTATCCGAGGCTAGTGGAGCGAATCTGACACTTGCTATCCTGAGACAGACATCAGGCGCAGCGTGTCCATGCGTCGATAACCTTTAAGCCAAGCCCCTTTGTGTCGATCGTCAGTGGAGCTTCGATTATGCTTTCAGGGAGGTCTCGATATCCCCTATTAGGGCCGGTGCTTCCCCCGTTGCGGGTGGGGGTGAAACGCAGATTTTGTCCGACCGTCGATATTCCCACGAGCTTGCTGCCGTTCATGAATTGCCGCTCAGACCTGACACCGACCGCATGGATTCGCGCCAGTCGCAGCGCCTTCCACGCCGGAGATCGATAGTCCGGTACCGGGACATTTGGCTGGAAGGCCAGTAACACCTCTCGGATCGCCGATCCCAGGATGGCGTGGTTGACATTGCTCGGCAGCGCCATCCACGGCTCGGCACTGATGTAAAACCCAGGCTCGGTTCGCGCCAGCGGGTGAACCAAAATCATCTTCCCTGGCCACCAATAGGCTTGGGCACAGGGCCCGATCGGCAGTGCTCCCGAACTTTGGCTCATGGCCATCCGCTACGAAATTGCTCCAAGTACCTGATGCCCACGCCTGGCGGCGGCGATGATGTTATCGGGGTTTGCGGTCCAGACGAAGGGTTTGGAGTTGTCATTGGTCTCGGCGAGGAATCGTTTGATAGTGGCCTGGAGATCGACGAGCCAGTGGAAGACGCCGCGCTTGAGGCGGCGTTTGGTGCGCTTCGAAGAAGCCCTCGACGGCATTGAGCCACGAGGCCGAGGTCGGCGTATAATGGAACGCGAACCACGGATGTCGGATGAGCCATACTTTCACCTTGGGGTGCTTGTGACTGCCGCAATTGTCGAGGATCACGTGGATCATCTTGCCGGCCGGGGCCTCGGCTTCGATGGCATTCAGAAACCGAATGAACTCCTGGTGACGATGATTCCCGTGCGCATCCCACAGATTCGCATGCCAGCGAGCCGGCGGGAATCCCCTACAGGACTCTTTCGTCAGATTTGTCCATTAGACGTAACTATTGAGCCCGCCACCATGGAGCACCCCCTTTTGGGATCACTTCGACAAGGCCATCAGCCGGCTGTGGGAGCGGCGCATTTTTCCTTTTGGAAACAGCAATCTGGTGGTCGCAGCTATCCAGCCCCTTGATCGTCAGCCACAATGATAGACTGCTTACCTATGATTCCTTCCACGGGACTGGCGGGGAAGATTTTGATCCGTCGAGCAGCAACGCCAGCAAGCCATGTCATCGCAGTGGGTCCCACCCACAGCGATCGGTCGGGTTCGCTAGGATTCGCAGACCTTGATGGTGCAGCCGGCGCTTCCGGAAGCTCCAGATTGCGCCACCGGACGACGGAGTTGACGTAGGTTTTCTTGATCGAACGGCTCAGCAACTTGTATCGACGTTCGACGTTGGCAGCGGTCTCCTTGCTCGCAGCGCCGGTCGAGATCGCAAGACGGCCTTCTGTTATAACCGTTTCAGTGATCTCACATCTCAGGAATTGAATCGTTGCGTACGCTGTCCTGAGGTACCAATCGCTGCACGTTGGGATGAAATCTGCACCAAGCTCTGACAGGTCCTCAGGGGACCAGATTATGCAGTAGTCACCGACATCGGAGATGTTTCGAGTTGTGGGGGGTGTGGCCGACTTCCAGCGCGGACCATCGATGAGAAGGACGGCTGGGTCGCGCAGCAGCTCCGTCATCAGAGCAGCCTCGTCATATGGGTGCATGACAAAACGTAGTTGGCTTCTCATAGCTCCGAGCCCCTAGTGTCCGAACTCAGCGACGCGCGGCATCGCACTCGCGATCATCCCGCTTGTGCTGTTCCGCCGAATGCTGTGGCAGTCCTGATTTCGTGGCAAATCTGATCAAATCGGTTGAAATACTCGTGCGCAAGAACTCGCGGCGGTCAAGTGATTTGCCCGTCAGGCAGTTTGTTGACAGGGGTGTCGCGTCTTATCAACGCCTCGGGCGCTTCGCGTCGCGAGGGCGCGAATGCGCGTTTGAAATCGGGGATTTTCGTAGGGTGGGCAAAGCCACCGGGTCGCGCGAACGCGCGCCCGATGACAGGCTCCGCGTGCCCACCTTTCAAGAATGACGATGTGGATGGTGGGCACGGCGCAAGCGCGCCTTTGCCCACCCTACGAAAACTTCATTGAGTAAGAACGCGTGCGACACCCTCAGCCGTCATCGCCCGCGAAAGCGGGCGATCCAGTATTCCGAGGTGCCAGTGATAGAATCGAAAAGCTGCGGCGTACTGGATACTCCGCTGGAGCCTGTCATCGGGCTCGCCGAAGGCGAGACCCGGTGGCGGAGTATGACGGTTGCGGTGACGTCACGTTCTGAATTGTTCTTGGCTGTTTGAAAACTGAATCAGCACTTCGCGCGGCTAGCTGGCGTTCTGCAGTAACGTCAAAAACACCCGGCGCACCTCGGTCTGGGTTTCCTTCACCCGCGCCTCGAGCGACGAAAAATCCGGGGCGTCGCCGGCCCGCGCCATCACCCGCAACAGATCTTCGCCGGATGTTTCCGGCCTGAATCTCTCGCTGACGCAGAGCCGCAGAATTTGCGTGAGGTCATGATAAAGCCGGGTTGCCGGCCGCAAGACTTGTGCGGCCGATTGCGGCAGCAGACCAAGCCGCGCGGCGTTGTCGAGCACGTGCAGTGTGCTGACGTCGAGAATATCGGGCTTGTCGGCGGCATGGACAAGCTGGAGATATTGAGCGATGAAATCGATATCGACCATGCCGCCCGCGGCGTATTTCAGGTCCCAGACGTCGTCCTCGCCTTTCTCCAGCGCGATGGCGCGGCGCATATCCACGACGTCACCGGCGGTGCTCGCGCGGTCGCGCCGCCGCGTCAGCACCGCGCGGATGATCCGCTCGATCTTGCCGCGAAAGTCGGGCGACGATGAAATCACCCGCGCCCGGGTCAGCGCCATGTGCTCCCAGGTCCAGGCCTCACGATCCTGATATTCGGCAAACGAGTCGAGGCGCGAGGCCACCGGCCCTGCCCGTCCCGACGGCCGCAGCCGCATGTCGACGTCGTAGAGTACGCCGTAGTTGGTCCGCGTCGTAAATGCGCTGATCAGGCGCTGGGTGAAGCGCGCGAAATAATGCGCGCCGTGCAGCGATTTCGCGCCGTCCGAGTCCGGATCTTCGGAATCGAAATCATATAGCAGGATCAGATCGAGATCGGATGAGGCCGTCATCTCGCGGCTGCCAAGTCGGCCCATCGCCAGGATCGCGGTCTCCTGCTGCTTGATCCGGCCGTGCTGGGCCGCGAACCGGTCGGTCACGAGGCCATGCACCGTGTGGACGACGCCTTCGGCGACGTCGGCAAAGGCGACACTGGCTTGCTGGGCGGAAACCGTACCGGACAGGATTCGGGTGCCGATCAGGAACAGGCTCTCCTGGCCAAACAATCGCAGGCGATCGAGGAACTCCTCGTAGGAATTCGCGTCAGCCAAGGTCGCCGCGAGGCGCGCGGATAATTCGCGCTGGTCCGGCATTGCGCCGAAGAACCGCGGATCGATCAGCCCATCCATGATCTGCGGCTGCCGCGCCAGCATGTCGCCGAGGCGCGGCGCGGCGCCGAGAATGAGCGCCACCAGCGCGACCAGGTCGGGGTTCTGGCTGAGCAGCGAAATCAGCCGTCCGCCGCGCTGCAACGCCTGCAGGAAACGGTCGAACGCCGTCACCGCGCTATCGGGCTCCTCGGCATGCGCCAGGCCGACAATCAGCGCGGGAACGAACTCGACAAACGCGTTCCGCGTCGATTCCATCCGAAAGACGCGATAGTCGCCGACCATCCATTGCTGCACGGTCTGCGCCACCATGAGCGGCTTCTTGAAGCCGAGCGTCGCCAGATGTTCAAGCAGCCGCGGATCTTCCGCACCGGCGCTGTAATCCACCGCCGGCAGTTTGACGTCGCCGGTCGGATCACCCTCGAACAGCTTGCCATAATGCCCCTGCACGACGTTGAGATGGCCGAGCAGGTCCTTTGCGAACGCGGCGCGGCTCGGGTAGCCGAAGAAATGGCCGAAGCGCTCCACCGCCTCGATATCATCAGGCAGGGTATGGGTCTGCTCGTCCGCAAGCATCTGCAGCCGGTGTTCGACCCGCCGCAAGAACTGATAGGCCGCGGTCAGTTGGTCGCGCGCCTCGAAGGTAATCCAGTTGCTCGACGCCAGCACATTCAATGCTTCCAGCGTCGGCCGCGCCCGCAATTGGGGATGCCGGCCGCCGGCGATCAGTTGCTGGGTCTGCGCGAAGAACTCGATTTCGCGGATGCCGCCGCGCCCGACCTTGACATTGTGGCCCTCGACCGCGATCTCGCTTTGGCCGCGAAAGGTCTGCATCTGCCGCTTCATGTCGTGCACGTCGGCAAGGGCGGCGAAATCCAGATGCTTGCGCCAGACGAACGGCGCGATTTCCGCAACCAGCGCCTCGCCGGCCCTGGGGTCGCCGGCGCAGGGCCGCGCCTTGATCATGGCGGCGCGTTCCCAGGTCCGCCCTTCCCGCTCGTAATAATGCAGCGCCGATTCGGTCGAGATCGCCACCTGCGTCGAAGCCGGATCCGGCCGCAGCCGCAGATCGACGCGGAACACATAACCATCGCCGGTGCGCTGCTGCAGCAGCCGCGCCAGCGCCTGCGTGACGCGCACGAAAAAAGGTTGCGGCTCGATATCAGGCGCGAGGGTTGGTGCTGCGGGATCGAAAAACACGATCAGGTCGATATCGCTGGAATAATTCAGCTCGCCCGCGCCCATCTTGCCCATCGCGAGCACGACCAGACCGCTGTTGTCCTCGGGCCGATCGAGGTTGGTCGCCGTCATCCGGCCGCGCGCGGCTTCCTGCCGCAGCAAATAGCGCAGCGCCGATTGCACCGAAGCGACGGCAAAGTCCGTGAGCGCCGCGGTCACCCGCATCACGGGCCAGACGCCGCCGATGTCGCACAGCGCAATCATCAAGGCTGCTTCCGACTTCGCGCGCCGGAGCAGTTGCATCACGTCGGCTTCGCTTGATGCCACCGAGACGTCGCGACTGGTCCATTCGATCAACTGGGCCAAGTGCGCCTCCGGTTCGCATGCCAAGAGCCTGATCAGGCGCGCGGCGTCGGCGCGGACGAGGTCGAAGAGATACGGCGAGAATTCCGCGATGCCCAACAGCATGGTTTTGACGCGGGGAAACCGGGCGATGAGATCGGCGATCGCAGCCGCCTGCTCCGGTGCGAGATCGGTCAGCCAGTCTGCCAGTCGTTGTTCGGCTTGATCGGGAGCGGACACATGCGGTCCGTCCACGAACCGCGCGGCCAGACCATGTTGGTCCGCGTCGCCCTTCGCGGATGAGTTCATGCCGCCTTCTGTGGCACATCAGGCGTTTGAGCCGCAAGCCTGTCACTGACGCCGGCCGGCGCCGGGATCGCCAATGTGGCGGATAGCCCGGGATGAGCATCATCGAGCCTGAGTTCGCCGCCATGCAGCGTCGCCACCGCCGACGCCAGACTTAATCCGAGACCGGAGCCGGGCTGGGTGCGGCTCGCCTCGAGTCGCACAAATCGCTCCACCGCATGCTTTCGGTCGCTTGCCGGAATCCCGGGGCCGTGATCGGTGACGCTGAGCAGCACCTGATCGCCGTCGCGCCGGGCCTCGATCAGGATCTCCTTGCTGCTGCCGGCGGCAGCGGAGCCGGCGCTGAGCGGCTGCACGGCGGCAAGCGGCTTGCCGTATTTGATCGCGTTCTCGACCAGATTGGCCAGCGCCTGGCTGATCAATTCGCGGTTGCCGTGAAGCGGTGTCGACTCGGTCTTGACGCGCAACGTCATGCCGTCGTCTTCCGCGAGCGGTTCGTAGAGTTCCTGAATACCGTTGGCGACGTCGGCGCCGTCGAAGTCATCCATATTGCCGCGCGCCTGTCCAGACTCGGCGCGGGCGATCATCAGCAGCGCATTGAAGGTCCTGATCAAGCCGTCGGATTCCTCGATGGTCCGTTCCAGGGCGCAGCGGTATTCGGCCTCGCTGCCGGATTTCGCCAGCGCCTCTTCGGCGCGATTGCGCAGCCGCGTCAGCGGCGTCTTCAGATCGTGGGCGATGTTGTCGGAAACTTCCTTGAGGCCCATCATCAGGGCTTCGATCCGCTCCAACATGGCGTTGAGATTGCCCGCCAACCGATCGAGTTCATCGCCACTGCGCCCGACCGGCAGCCGCCCGCTGAGATCGCCCGCCATGATGCGCTGGGCGGTGCCGGTCATGGCGTCGATACGCCGCAACACCCGCCGCGCCACAAAGATGCCGCCGCCCAGACCGAGCACGATGACAACCAATAGCGACCATTGCGCTGCTTTGGCGACAATGCCGAACAGCCGTCTCCGCTCCTCCAGGTCACGCCCGATCAAAAGCCGGAAGCCGTTGGTCAATTGGGTGACATGCACCAGCGCGCGATGATCGGTGTTGTCCTGCTCGGCAAGCCGCCGATAAGCGGTCTCGGACCAGCCTGAGGTCCCCATTACGCCCGGCGCAAGCGAGCCCACATTGCCGGCGATGGCCTGCCCTGTCGTCGTGGTCACGAGGTAAAGATTAGCGCCGGGCCGCAGCGCCCGATTCTCAATCGTGCGAACAAGCCCCAGCAGTCCGCGCCGCTCGAAGATGTCGCTGATCTCGCCGACTTCCGCGTTCACCGTGGTGGTGATCTGTTCGGTGATCAGCCGGCGCGTATTCCAGGCGAAATAGCCGAGCAGCGATGCGGCAAACAGCGCGAACAGAAACAGATAGGCCAGCGTCAACCGGAACGCCGTGGTGCGGATCAGCTTACCGAATGCCGTCACGGATCATGTATCCCGCGCCGCGAATCGTATGAAGCAACGGCCGCTCAAAACCCTTGTCGATCTTGGAGCGCAGCCGCGAAATATGCACGTCGATGACATTGGTCTGCGGGTCGAAATGATAGTCCCAGACGTTTTCCAGCAGCATGGTCCGCGTCACCACCTGCCCTGCGTGCTTCATCAGATATTCCAGCAGCCGGAACTCGCGCGGTTGCAATGTCAATTCGTCCTTGCCACGCGCCACCCGGTGCGAAAGACGATCGAGTTCGAGGTCGCCGACACGATAGGCGGTTTCCTCGGCCGGGCCGCCATGGCGGCGCGACAGCACTTCGACCCGCGCCAGCAGTTCGGCGAATGAATAGGGTTTTGGCAGGTAGTCATCGCCGCCGGCGCGCAGGCCCTTGATGCGGTCGTCCACTTGTCCGAGCGCCGAGAGGATCAGTGCCGGGGTGCGATTGCCCTTCTCGCGCAAGGTGCCGATCAGCGACAGGCCGTCGCGCTTCGGCAGCATCCGGTCGATCACCAGCACGTCATAGTCGCCGGAGTCGGCGAGCGCCAACCCTTCCTCGCCATCGCTGGCGAGATCGGCAACATAACCGACTTCACGAAATGCCTTCACCAGGTAGTCGGCGGACTCGCGGTCGTCTTCGATAATCAAGAGGCGCATCTGGGGGTCGGTTGCGGTCAAGTGGGTCAGCCTTCTGTCACCATGGCGCGGTCGGCATCCTCATGCAAGGCGACCTGACACGTCCCGATTAAGCAAAAAAGCGGGCGGTGAAGCTGGGGGACCTCACCGCCCTTTGACCTCCCGACAGAGGGGGGCGTATTCCATCGGAAGGTAGCCAGAGGGAGCGGGCTTTTGACCCGCCCCCCGGAAAGAGCCGTCGGCGGGGGCGACTAATGCCGGCGACACCCTCCATCTCGTAGATAGTTAGCCCTTCGCCAAGGGCACCGCGACAAAGCGCGACGAACCGCCGCTCTTGACGCGCATCAGAACGCTGTTCTTGTTGTCGGTGCGCGCGGCGTTGATGGCTTCGCGCACGTCTCCGGCATTGGTAACGCTCTTTCCGGCGACTTCGAGAATGACGTCGCCTTCCTTGAAGCCACGCTCGGCCGCAGCACTCTTCGGGTCGACCTCGGTGACGACGACGCCATCCTTGCCGGCGCCGGCAACGCTGTTGGCGGGCGCAAGCGTCAAGCCGAGCTTCGGCACGTCGGTGCCCTTGGTCGCGCCACCCTTGTCGCTGTTGTCGGTGTCGGCCTTGGCTTCGACCGTATTCGGCAACTGCCCGAGCGTCAGGTTGATGACCTTGTCCTGGCCTTTATGAAGCACGTTGAGCTTCACCGCATTGCCGGGCGCGAGCGCGCCGATGGTGCGGGCGAGTTCGCGGGCATCCTTGACCGTTTCGCCATTCACCGCCGTGATCACGTCGCCGGACTCGATGCCGGCCTTGGCCGCCGGACCGTTGGCCTGGGGTTCCGCGACCAGCGCGCCTTCGGCCTTCTTGAGGCCAAGGCTGTCGGCGATGTCGGCCGTGACAGGCTGAATCTGGACACCTATCCAGCCGCGGCTGACCGAGCCCTTGTCCTTGAGCTGGGCAATCACATTCTTCACGGTCGACGCCGGGATCGAAAACGCAATGCCGACGCTGCCGCCGGACGGCGAATAAATCGCGGTGTTGACGCCCATCACTTCGCCTTCGGTGTTGAAGGCCGGGCCACCGGAGTTGCCCTTGTTCACGGGCGCGTCGATCTGGATGAAGTCGTCGTAGGGGCCGTTGCCGATGTCGCGGCCGCTGGCCGAGACGATGCCAGCCGTAACGGTGCCGCCGAGACCGAACGGATTGCCGACCGCGAGCACCCAATCACCGATCCGGGGCTTGCCGTCCGAAAGCTTGGCGAACGGGAAGTTCGAACTGCCCTCGACCTTGATCAACGCGACGTCGGTGCGCGCATCGGTGCCGATCACCTTCGCGGTGTAGGTCTTACCCTCGTCGGTCGTGACCTCGACCTTGTCGGCGCCGTCGACCACGTGATTGTTGGTGACAGCATAGCCGTCAGGGGAGATGAAGAAGCCGGAACCCTGGCCGGTCACCGCACCGCGTCCGCCGCGGGGACCACCGCGGCCCTGCGGCATGCCATCAGGTCCGCCAAAACGGCGGAAGAAGCGCTCCATCGGCGAGCCCGGCTGGAACGGCGAGTCATCATTGTTCGCGCTATCGTCCTTGGCGAGCTTCTCGCTGATGTTGATCTTCACCGAAATCACCGACGGCTTTACACGCTCGACGATGTCGGCAAAGCCGACAGGCCGCTCAACTTTGCGGACTTCGTTGTTGACCTGCGCATGCGCAGGGCTGCTGAAGAGATCCACCGGTCCAGGCGACGGGCTGAAGCCATAAACGGCGACGCCGAGGCCGGCGACGACCGAGGCCATCAACGCGAACTTGCGCGCGGAAAACAGCGAACGGCGGGGTGCTCGATAAGACGGGAGGGACGAAAGATCTGTCGGACGGTCGGTCATCAAGGAAGTCTCCAAAGCGTGAAATCGACGGTGCCGGGGGCGAGCACCTCATGGACCTGAACATGGGGATTTCACCCTTACCGCGCGCTGGCGGGGGAATTAAACTTTTGTAATGAAGGGGGTTACGAATGCGGCAGTTTATCGCAGGGCGACAAGGGCTTATCGCAGGGCGAAAACCGGCTTATCGCGGGGCAAAACGATCTAACGCAGCGCTAGGCCGGCCCTTCCGCCGGCGGTTCCGCCGCGATCAGCCGTTGCAGCCGCGTTTCTTCTTCCGAGGTCAGTTTGACCAGGGACTGATCCTCCGCTGCTGCGGATCTCGAGCGCCGCCGGCTATGCATCCACAGCGCAAACCCGCCCCCGGCCAGCGCCAGCGGCGGTAACAGCCACAGCAACAACGTGTGGGGCTTGAGCCGGGGTTTCAGCAGCACGAACTCGCCATAGCGCGCCACCAGGAAATCGATCACCTGCGCATCGCTGTCGCCAGCCGCAATCCGCTCGCGCACCAACAGCCGCAAATCGCGCGCCAGCGGCGCTTCGGAATCGTCGATCGACTGGTTCTGGCACACCATGCAGCGCAGTTCGCGCGACAAATCCCGCGCCCGCGTTTCCTTGGCCGGATCCGACATGATCTCGTCGGGCTGCACGGCATAGGCGCTCGATGCGGCAAAAGCTGCCATCAATAACATGAAGGAAATCGCGATCAGCTTTCGCACCTGGTCTCTTCCCTCATCCTGAGGAGCATCCGAAGGATGCGTCTCGAAGGATGGCGCACTCGCAAAAACTCATCCTTCGAGACGCCGCGGAGTTTATCATCGGGCCGCGCTTCGCGCGAACCCGTTGGCGGCTCCTCAGGATGAGGAAAAACCTATTCCGCCGCCTGCAGTCCACGCAGCGCCTTGGCGGGCTTCGGTGCGCCGACCCGTAAGCGGCGATCCGACAGCGACAGCATGCCGCCAAACGCCATCAGGACGGGACCCCACCAGATCAGCAGCACCAGCGGCTTATGATAGATGCGCACCGCGATGGCGCCGTCAGCGGCGGTATCGCCGAGCGAGATATAAAGCTGGCTGGCGCCGCGCGTCAGCAGCGCAGCCTCGGTGGTCGACGATCCCCGCGTGGTGAAGTTGCGCTTCGACGGCGTCATCGCGCTGAGCGGCTCGCCATCAAGACTGACCGTGAACCGCGCCAGCATTTCGCGAAAATTAGGTCCCTGCCGCTGCGTTACGCCATCGAGCTTCAATTCGTAGCCGGCGATTTTCGCGACGTCACTGGGCTTCATCGATCCGATATATTCGCTGTTCCATGTGGTCTCGCAGACGATTCCGATCAGAGCCACGCCGACGCCGGCATGCGCAAATACCGTGCCCCAGGTCGAACGCGGCAATCCGCGCGCGCGCCGCGCCACGGTTCCGAACGGCACCCGAAACAGACCGGTGCGCTCGGCAAGGTCGCTCAACGCGCCGGCGATGACAAATACGGCAAGCCCGATCGCGAGCGGCGCGAAGGCGCTGCCGCCGCGGGTCCACGCCCACAGCACCGCGATCGCAATCAGCGCCGCAATGCCGGCGGCGGTCAGCCGCTGCGCCGCACCGAGAAGGTCGCCGCGCTTCCACGCCAGCAATGGCCCGAACGGCACTGCGATCATCAACGGCAGGAACAACGGCGCAAAGGTGAGATTGAAGAACGGCGCGCCGACCGAAATCTTGTCGCCGGTCAGGACCTCCAGCGCCAGCGGGTACAGCGTTCCGATGAACACCGTCGCGCAGGCGGTGGTCAGGAACAGATTGTTGAGCACCAGCGCGCCTTCCCGCGAGATCGGCGCGAACAGCCCGCCCTGCTTCAGCGCCGAGGCCCGCCACGCGTACAGCGTCAGGCTGCCGCCGATGAAGATGCAGAGGATCAGCAGGATGAATACGCCGCGCGTCGGATCGGTCGCGAACGCATGCACCGAGGTCAGTACGCCCGAGCGCACCAGGAAGGTGCCGAGCAGCGACAGCGAGAACGTCAGGATGGAAAGCAGGATGGTCCAGACCTTGAGCGCGTTGCGCTTCTCCATCACGACGGCGGAATGCAACAGCGCGGTGCCCGCGAGCCACGGCATCAGCGAGGCGTTCTCGACCGGATCCCAGAACCACCAGCCGCCCCAGCCGAGTTCGTAATAGGCCCAATAGGAGCCCATCGCGATGCCAAGCGTGAGGAATATCCAAGCCACCAGCGTCCATGGCCGCACCCAACGCGCCCATGCCGCGTCGATCCGGCCTTCGATCAGGGCCGCGACGGCAAACGAAAACGAAATCGAGAATCCGACATAGCCGAGATAGAGCATCGGCGGATGCACCGCCAGACCGATGTCCTGCAGCACCGGATTGAGGTCGCGGCCCTCGATCGGCGGATTGGCGATGCGCAGGAACGGGTTCGAGGTGATCAGGATAAACAGATAGAACGCGCTGGCGACCCAGGCCTGCACCGCCAGCACATGGGCGCGCAGTGACAGCGGCAGGTTGTTGCCGAACGCCGCGACGAGGCCGCCGAACAGCGCCAGGATCGACACCCACAGCAGCATCGAGCCCTCATGGTTGCCCCACACGCCGGTGATCTTGTAGATCAGCGGCTTTTGCGAATGCGAATTCTCGAACACGTTGACCAGGGAAAAATCGGAAGTGACGTGCAACGTGACCAGCGCCGCGAACGACGCCGCCACGAACAGCAACTGTGCCAGCGCAGTCGAGCGCGCGACATTCATCAAAGCGGGATCGTGCAGGCGCGCGCCGAGGATTGGCACGGTGGACTGGATCAGCGCCAGGGCCAGCGCCAGCACCAGCGCGTAATGTCCGGCTTCGGCGATCACTGCGAGACACCTTGTTTCACTTGTGACGCTCCCTGGGTGGCCGCGGGCTTTGCGTTGTAATCCGGCTTCGCGTCGTAATCGTCCTTCCAGTGCCCCTGCTTCTTCAGCGCGTCCGCGACCTCCTTGGGCATGTAGGTCTCGTCATGCTTGGCGAGCACGGTGTCAGCCTTGAACACGCCGGAGGCGTCGAGTGCGCCTTCGGCGACCACACCCTGCCCTTCACGGAACAGATCCGGAAGAATGCCCTTGTAGGCCACCGGCAGCACGGCGCTGCCGTCGGCGACCTGGAACGTGACCGCCAGGTTGTCGCCGCGCACCAGCGACCCCGGCTGCACGAGGCCGCCGAGCCGGAAACGCTTGCCCGCCTGGATATGCTTTTCAGCCACCATCGCCGGCGTCGAAAAAAACACGATTGAATCGCGCATCGCGTTCAGCACCAGGGCCGCCGCAACCGCGAGAACCGCGAGCGAGCCGCCGATCATTGTCAAACGCCGCTGCTTGCGCGTCATGCGTGGCCTTCAATTCTGCGCATCGTCATGCTCATCCATCGAGCCCGAGATTCTTCAGACCATCATTCAGTCGCCGCAGCCGCTCTGCGTCGTTGGCGACGGCCTGGCGGGCGTCGGCGAGCGCGCTCCTGGCCTTCTCGCGATCGCCCATCACCATATAAGCCCGCACCAGCCGCAGCCATCCTTCGACGTCGTCGCCGTTTTGCTTCAGCCGGCTGGCGAGCCGCTCGACCATGCCACGGATCATCGCACCGCGGTCGGTCTCATTCATGTCTTTCGCCGCCGCCACCGTATCATCCGACAGTGCCGGAGCGCTGGAACCGCCGACCCGCGCCAGTGCGGCCTGAACCAACGGACGCCACGGCGCATCCGCCGGCGCTTTGGCGAGCATCGCACCCCAGATCGACCGGGCCTCCGCGGTGCGGCCGTCCTGCTCGGCGGCGACGCCAAGGAAGTAAGTCGCCTTGAACTCGCCCGCGTCCAGCGCGATGGCGCGTTCGAACTCAGCCTTGGCCTCGTCGGTGACGACGCCGCCCGCCGCCGCGGCAAGGGCTTCGCCCAGATCGGCCCGGCGCGCGGCACTGTCGCCGCCATAGGTGATCGAATTGTGATAGGCCCGCACCGCGTCGTCGTAGCGGCCGAGTTTCACCAATACCGGCGCAAGTACGTTCCAGCCGCGGCCGTCGGTTGGATTTTTCTCCAGATGCTGCTCGACCTGCGCCACCAGATTGTCGAGCGGTTGCGTGACGTCGGGGGCGCGGGTGCGTTGCGCCAGCGGAAAATCGCCCAGCTGCGGCGAGCCAAGCGGGAGGTAAAGTGCAACTGCCACGATTGGAACTCCAACCAGCGCCAGGACTGCCGCAGAACGGCGCAACTTGGTGTTCGATGCGATCGGCGGCTCGCGCTGACTATCCGCCGCGGCCAGCAAGCGACGACCGATCTCGACACGCGCGGCAGCTGCTTCCGAAGGACCGATCAGGCCCGCGGCAACATCGCGATCGATCTCAGTGAGCTGATCCTTGTAGACGACCGCCTCATTGCCGTCGTTTTGCGGCCGGGCGGCGCGACCCAATGGCCAAAGCACGGCGAAGATCGCCGCGGCCGTCATCAGCGCGAGCACAAACCACAACGTCATCAGGCGGGTTCCGGTGAAACGGGCGCCCCATGGAGACGCGCCGATATGCCGCTTTACACCACAGGCGGCAAGCCCGGCAATTGAGAATTGTCAATTTGCAGCCGCCGCATAAAAGTCCAAAAACACAGAAAAACCAAAGTTTTAACTGACCTAAAACTTGTCATTTTGCGCGGCAAATTCGCCGTGGCCGTTCAGCGCTTTAAGATAATAAGGCCCCGGTTTGACGGCGTCGGGCAGCCGGATCCGTAGCGAGCCGTTCAGGGCTGGAGACGCCATCGGCGTGGCCAGATCAGCCAACTGCCCGCGGCCCGGATTGCATCAATCAGAAATTGCAGTTGCAGCTTACGCAATCTTATCCGGCTTTTGAGGGCTTGCGATCGCCGGTCAGTGCGTTTTCCGCCGCCCTGCTCATCAGCGAGGCGTAGTCGCGGCCGAACAATACCTCGCAAAATCGCACTGCCGCTTTGACCTGCATCTCCCGGTAGGCGCGGGTCTTGGCGTCGCCGCCGCGAAGCGACTGTACCAGCGCCTCGGTGGACTTCTCGACATATTGTTGCAGATCGGAATAGGTTCGCAGCGTCACCTCGTTGATAGCGAGTTCGCTGGCGTATGTGCGGCATACCGCGACGAAATCGATCAATGCGGCGGTTTCGTCGACATCATTGGTGTCGACCTTGGCTCCGATGGGAATATCCTTGTCGGCGCGCTGCCGCAGGAGACGCCGGACCCGGCCGGGCACGCTGTCGATTTCCGATTGCAGGGTGTTGGAAATGTCGGCCCGGATCGACGTTAGTTGCTTGCCCCACGAGGAATCGTTGCGAAGATCCAGTTCGGTCCGCAGGCCGCGCACGCCGTCATGCAGGCTCTTGAGCTGCTCGGCGACGTTGTCGAAATGGCCGCGCTTGATATCCGTTCGCAGGCAGGCGGCGAGGAAGCACAGATCGTGCAGGGCTATGGTGACGGCGACGCCATAGGGAGTAGCGGCAACACGGATTTCATCGTCGGAAGCGGCCATCTTGATGGCGAGCCGGATAATTTGCCACGGCGCGGTCAGCCGCTGCATGACCAGCGTCAGCGCGAACGGCAGCGTTTGCACCGTTTGCAGGGCGGGAACGTTGAGCGAGGCGGTTACCGGCCCGATCTGCGCATCCGCCAGTATCCGCAAGTTGCTGGGAAGCCGGCCGCTGAGGCCGTCCAGTGCTTCACGGGCCTGCAGGACCGAGCCGATCGGCAGCATATCGTCGATCACATTGGGCGGTCCGATGCGGGCCAGCTCACGCGGCTTGTCGCCGCCGCGCACCGGCGTGGCAATCTTGAAGATCGCATCCGCTGTGGCGAGCTGAAATTTGCGGATTGCGGACTCGAGCCCGGACGTGGTTCCGGTTTCCCGCACCAGGGCCAGCGCCGCTTCGAATTCGCGCGCCTGATCGGGCGCGCCGTCGCGGATCAGCCATTGCCACACCGGCAACAACGACGCGCGGCGGATCTGACCCGGCCGTACCGGAAAATTACTGTCGATGAGAAACGGTTCGAGCGGGCGGAACAGCAGCCGCGCCGGATCGTCGGTGCGCGGCCGTACCTCCTCGTCGCTGCCGCGCACGACCTTGCGCAACTGTTCGAGCACGAAGGTGGCGACCGTGGTGTCCTCGCCGCGTTCGATGGCGCGCTCGAACTCTCGCATCAGCAAAGCCTGCGCCTGCGGCGGAAGCTGCGCGAGATAGTCCCTCAGCCGCTCGATCGATGTCTGGCTCATGCGCCCGGTATGCACATTGGTGTAATTATGGACGGTGAAACGGTCCAGCGCGCATAATAAAAGCGCGCGCGTTAAGAAGTCGTTTAGGAATAATGGAATTGGGGGGTATGCGGGGTGCTGTTCCATCCGGTTGCCCCCGAGATCCCCGGCAAACGGCGCTCACACCCCCGGCAGCACCAGTTCCGCCCGCAGCCCCCCGATCGGCGCATTGCCGAGCATCAGGCTGCCGCCGTACAAGGCCGCGAGATCGACCACGATCGACAACCCCAGCCCGGAACCTGGCTTGGACTCATCCAGCCGCTGACCGCGGCGGGAGACCTGCGCCCGCTCGGCCGCCGACAACCCGCGGCCATCGTCGTCGACGATGATCCGCAGCATCGGACCGGCGCCGGGTGCCACCGGCCGTTCCACCAGCACCTCGATGAAGACTTGCGACGCCGCCCACTTGCAAGCGTTGTCGACGAGGTTACCGGCCATCTCCTCGAGGTCCTGCCGCTCGCCGCGAAACTTCGCCTGCGGATCGGCCGCGACCGCGATGGTAATGCCGCGGTCGCGATGGATTTTCTCCATGGTCCGGCGCAACGCCTCGATCGCGGGCGCGACCTCGGTAATGGTGCCGATAATGGTGAGACGCGCGGCAATGCGCGCGCGCTCCAGATGGTGCGCGACCTGATCGCGCATCACGTCTACCTGCTCCAGCACCTTGGTCGCGAACGGGTCGGCGGCATGCGCGGAAGCTTCGTTGACGATCACGGACAACGGCGTCTTGATGGCGTGGGCGAGATTGCCGACATGGGTGCGGGCGCGCTCGACGATCTCGCGGTTGGCGTCGATCAGCGCGTTGGTTTCGCGCGCCAGCGGCGCGATCTCGACGGGAAATTCGCCTTCGAGCCGCTCGGCGCGGCCGGAGCGGATATCGGCGATCGATTCTGAAATGCGTTTCAGCGGCGCGAGGCCGAAGCGAACCTGGAAGATCGTGGTCAGTACCAGCACGATCGACAGTGCGACGAAGGTGCCGCCCAGGTAATAATCGAAGCTGCGGGTTTCGTCGAAAATCTCGCTGGCGTCGCCGGCGACGCTGACCAGAAACTTGCCGTCGGCGCCGAGGTCGACCGGCCGTTCCACCATCCGCAGGTTCTGGCCTTCGGGGCCATCGATATAGCCGAGACGGATTCCGGCCGCGGTCAAATCGGCGCCATGGTCTTCGAGCTTCGGCAGCTTCTTGTCCCACAGCGAACGCGACGCGCGCCGTTCGGGTTTTTCGGAGTCGGTACGGGTAATCTGCCAGTACCAGCCAGATAGCGGCAATTCGAACAACGGTTCGCCGAGTGATTGAAATTGATCGGGCGTGCTGTCCGGAGTCGCCACTTCCGCGATGATGGTGCGGAGATAGAGGTTGAGACGGCGGTCAAAAGCGCGCTCGGTCGCGTCGCGGTATACCGATGACAGCACGATGCCGGTGATGAACAGGATCACCACCACCCATGCCGTCGCAGACAGGAACAGACGGGTGGCGAGCGAGCTACCGCGCATCAGGGCTGATTCCGAAAAACATGTCCTCGGTCACGACCCTACTGGATGGATGCCGATTTTCGAACAAAATCATGCTCGAACAAAAGGATAGATTGGGTGCCCGATCAACAGCGTTAATCAGGAACCAGGCGGTGGCGGCGTCAGCAGATAGCCGAGCCCGCGCACGGTCTGGATAATATCGACATCCAGTTTCTTGCGGATGCGGCCGACGAACACCTCAATGGTATTGGAGTCGCGGTCGAAATCCTGATCGTAGAGATGCTCAACCAGTTCGGTGCGCGAAACCACGCGCCCGGTGTGGTGCATGAGGTAGGCCAACAGCCGGTACTCGTGCGACGTCATCTTGATCGGATTGCCTGACACGCTGACCCGGCCGGTGCGGGTGTCCAGCGAGACCGGCCCGCAGGTCAGCTCCGACTGGGCGTGGCCAGTGGAGCGGCGCAGCAGCGCGCGGATCCGCGCCAGGATCTCTTCGAGATGAAAGGGCTTGGCCACATAGTCGTCGGCGCCGGCATCGAAACCCTGCACCTTGTCGCTCCAGCGATCGCGCGCGGTCAGGATCAGCACCGGCATCGCGCGTCCGTTGCGCCGCCAGGCCTCCAGCACCGAAATACCGTCCATCTTCGGCAGGCCGATGTCGAGCACAACAGCGTCATAAGGTTCGCTGTCGCCGAGAAAATGCCCTTCCTCGCCGTCGAACGCGCGATCGACGACATAGCCGGCGTCGGTCAGCGCCGTGGTGAGCTGACGATTGAGATCGGGATCATCTTCAACGACGAGCAGGCGCAAGATGGTCTCCGCGTTTGAATGGCTGAACCGCCGCCATTAAGCCACTAACATGAGCCTCGCGGGCGTGAACGCCCTATGAACAAGAATAACCCCGAAGATTACTTTTTCTTCACAACCGTTTTCGTCAGCATTTCGACCCGGGTGCGTCCTGGCCAGGCGGCCTTTTCGGGTCCGGCCGCGGAAACCGACGCCTAACACTCCGAATGGACCCAATAGGCCGTCGGCGGTGGCGGTCGCGGGTCCGCCGCTCCCCGAAACCAACCCCTGTCGTGGGCAAGCCGGGCCTGGCCGACGCCGCACTGCCAGCCCGGAAAGTCCTCGGCGCCGTGAGACAATTGGAAGCCTGCCGGCCTGATGGAATCGGCTCGGCGCCCGCCCCGGGCTGTGCTGCGTCAATATGACCTGCCGGAACGAGCGGTATTGACCAGCGCTCACGCCCATTCGAGGTCAGGCTTGCTGCATCACCAAATGCCCTCAGGCGATTGCTGGTGACTGAGAGTGTTGTGCTCCCGCCTCCTCGATGAGGAATGAGGAACGACACATGACGGGGTCGGCCGCTTCAAGGCCCTTCGCAAACGTCGGCGATCTGTTTGCCACGCTGGTTCATTGCCCGGTCTGCGACGTCTTTTAGCCTATTTATATCGGTGCAGCCGCGTCAGGCCGTTGGACCTGATCCGATGAACTTTTTTCGCGACCATAGCGGCTGGACGCTTGTCTTCGCCATTCTCGTTTCCGCCGTCGTCTGCGATGCCGTCGGCATCTGGATCGGCTGGCTTTCGACGCATTGAAATTCGGCGACGCGGTGCTGGGCCCTCTGCCTTGGTCGGAGAGGGTGAGCATTGGGCGACCATTGCTTATCGCGTCGCCGTCCGGAGCCCCACGTCGGGCGTTTCCTCCCAAACTGCCGGGCGGCCCACGGTCGCCGGGCTCTTTTTTTCATTCCAACTGCAACCAGCCCAGCTGACAGCCGACTCCTATATCGCGGTACGACTTCGACCGGAATGCCGCTCGCCGCTTCAACACGGCGCGCTTTGGCGTGCCGCCAACGTCATCGCTCCGCTCAGATGCGGAAGAACACGAACCAGACGACGCCGAGGATCAGTATCGCCAGCCCGGTGGAGACAGTCAGGAGAGCGAGCACGGAGGGGCCCGGCTCGGCCTGGCGGGCCTCGGTCGGGGTTTCGACGATCTGATGCTGTTGCCTGATTGCCATGGTGCCCTCGATCCCTGAGTGTCGCGAACGTCTTGCGGCGCAGCGCGTCGAAAGCAACGCACGATCTGCGATCATGTTCCGGGCGTGGCTGCGACGTTGGGTCTCGGCGCAGCAAGCGATTTGCTGCGGCCTCGCCGCCCTTGTCTCAAACCCAATTGTGGAGCATGCCGCGTTTCGAAACCCTTTTGAGGGCATTGAAGGAACCATCATGACAGAGAAGCCGGCGCCGAAGACCACCAACGAGGTTTTCACTCCGATCCGGGATCTCCCCTCCGCTCCGATTATTTTTTTCGAATTCTGCCCGACGCTCGGCAACCACAACGGCCTGATCAATATCATGCTCGCGGCAGGCATCGTCATGCCGTCGGGCGGACCCGGCACGGATGTCGTTCCCGTCGCGGTGGCTCATCTGCGCTGCACGGCCGCAGCCGCCATTCAATTGCGCGACGCCATCGACAAGGCGCTGTTGATCGGCGCGCCGGTTCAAAACCCTGAGGGCAAGGCGAACTGATGCAGGGACGACGTTGTCGCCCGAACCGTCGAAAAAACACCTTCGGGGCAGGCGCCAACGCGATCGGATCGCGCAGGCGGTAAGGGTATACTTTCCGATCGGCGGCCGGCCCTCCTTCCGAGCCCTGCTTGCAACCAACCGGTCCCGCCACGGTTAACGCCATTGGGAGATTCCCTTCCCGCTTGCCTTGAATCCGGGTTCCCCGGTGGTATCGTCACCCGTGGTCTGTTGCGTCTTCGGAGTATCCCATGGCACCCCGCGCCAACTGGAAGGGCTTTTTGCGCCTTTCGCTCGTGACTTGCCCGGTCGCCCTCTATCCGGCGACGTCGGATAGCGAAAAGGTCAGCTTCAACCAGATCAATCGCAAGACCGGTCATCGAATCAAATACGCCAAGGTCGACGCCGATACCGGCGAGGAAGTCGCGGCTGACGACATCATGAAGGGCTACAAGGTCGACACCGACACCTATATCGAGGTGTCCAAGGACGAACTCGACGACATCGCGCTGGAGTCGACGCGCACCATCGAGATCGACGAGTTCGTGCCCAAGTCGGATATCGACAACCGTTATCTGATCCGCCCATATTATCTCGTACCCGATGGCAAGGTCGGCCACGACGCCTTCGCGGTCATCCGCGAAACCATCCGCAGCATGAACAAGGTCGCGATCGGCCGCGTGGTGCTGACCAACCGCGAGCACATCATTGCGCTGGAGCCGCTCGACAAGGGCCTGATGGGCACGCTGCTGCGCTACCCCTACGAGGTGCGCAGCGAGAAGGAATATTTCGACGATGTTCAGGACGTGAAAATCACCAAGGACATGCTGGATCTGGCCAAGCACATCGTCGAACAGAAATCCGGAACGTTCGAGCCCGACAGGTTCGAGGATCGCTACGAATCCGCGCTGATCGATCTCATCAATCAAAAACGCAACGGCCTGCCCACGGCGAAAGCCGCGCCGAAATCAAGCGGCAACGTCATTAATTTGATGGACGCGCTGAAGCGCAGCCTCGCCAGCGAAAAGCAGTCCGCCCCACCCGCGAGCGTGAAAGGCAAGAAACCGCGCAAGCGTGTCGAGGGCCAGCGCGAGATGCTGCTTCCGATCAGCGGCAAGCGCGCCGCCAAGGAAGAACCCAAAGTACAAGAGCCGAAGAAGATCGAGAAGCCGGCGCGCGCGCCCGCCCGATCGAAAAAGGCGGGATAAATGCGCGACCCTTTGCGGCCGCGCGCGATCATTCCCGCCAGATGCCGCATGACTTCACGACCAGCGCCCTGCCCGGCCTGAGATGCCGTGGTCGACGCCGTTCGATCAGCCGATACTCTTGCGCGGCGGCGGCAAGCTCACGACGCTGCAGCACGCCGCCGACTACATCATGGAATTGCCGGAAGATGTGCAGCAGCAGGAGCTCTGGCAAATTGCGGTCGAGAACCTGATCAATGCCGCGGAGACCGGCGGCGGTTGGCTGATGTTTGCCCGGATCGGAGTGATGCGGGCCCTGAACGGGGATCGAAAAGCGCGCTGAGCGCGGTCTCAGTCGCCGCAACCGCCCCCGTCGCCATCACCATCGCCAAAGCCCAACCCGCCGAAATCTCCGCCGTCGGATGACGATCGCTCCCGGAACAGCAAGTCCAGCAGCAGGATCACGACCACTACCGCGGCGAACACGCGCCAGGGATGTTGCTGGCTGTAGGCTATGATTTGCGGGCTCCAGGTCCCAAACAGAAACTCTTGCACGGTGCCCGCTGCTGACCCGCCGCTATTTCAGCGACGAATTCACCGAAGTGAAATTGGTGTTGAGGGTGGAGCCGATGCCGTTGACGGCGGCAATGATAACGATGCTGATGCCAACCGCGATCAGGCAATATTCAATGGCGGTTGCGCCGGATTGATCGCTGAGGAATCTTGAACACAACAGCCGCATCCAAAACTCCTGTCCTCGCTTCGCAGGTTTCTCTCGCGAACCCACGGAACCTAGACTGGATTGGTTGCTACCATGTTGACGAATACGCTGAACAATCGGTTAAAACGGGGGCCGATGCGTTGCTGGATGCGCAAACGGCAACCCCAAACATGGTTGCCCGCGCGCGACGGGGTGAGGCGAAATAGTTTACCTTACTTCTCGCCTCACCGCGCTTTCCGGGGCTTCCGGATCTATTCCATGACGCTCGCGATCAGAAATTGCGCTGGGCGCGGAGCTGCAGCAGAAGCGTATCCTGGTCCTTGTACTCGTAAACCGTCGCTGGCTTCGGAGCAGAGGGGCCAAGCACCGAGGTGCCCGTAAACTTCTGGTCGAGATGGAACCACTGCACTTCGGCCGAGAACGTCAGGTTCTTGACGGGAGTCCAGCGCGTAACCACACCGAGCTGCGATACGTTGAAGTTCGGGTTACAGCTGAAGTCGGCAGATTTGGCAGCAAGACCGCCGGTGTTTGCAATGTATTGCGCGCAATATTGGCCCTTGGCAGTGGTGATGTCGGTGCTGCTGCCGTTGTATCGCACGGCCGAGTAGCTGCCGAACAGGCTCGACGACCAGTAGGGATCCCAATTGTGGTTGAATGCACCGCGGATACCATAGGCTTCCGTCAGCTTGATATCGCCGGTACCGCCATTTGCGATCGGAAGAAAGACGCCGTCCGTGGTCGCACCGAAGCCGACGCTCTGGTACGCACGATTGCTACCGCCGAACATCGCGAAGCTGGGCGAGGTTCCGCTGGTGGCGATCACGTTCTTGGTGTCGCCCTTCGCGTAACTCGCGTCGACCTTGATGTCGTCGCCGGCACCGGTCGGGATGTTCTTGATGTTCAAGGCAGCCATCACCGAACCGCCCCACTTGGTTTCGGGGTGGCCGCTGATTTCCGACAAGGCGTTCGGCGCGGCGGTGGTCGCAGTCAGGGCGTTGTACGAGCCGCTCACTTCATGAGCTGCGGCCGAGAGCTGGAACAGACCCCAGGCCTGATCGATGCGGATGTTGGCGACGACGTCGGGAGAATGGACCCCGGCGTAGGCGTTGCCCGTGGTGCCGACCGCATTGAGGCCGGTCGACAGGTTATACAGCGCGGTGCGGTCCCACACGGTCGGATCCTCGAGACCGATGGTGCCCGACACGCCGTTGCCGAACTGGGCGGTGTACTGAATGTTGTTGACGCCGGTGTCGGTATTATTGCCGCCGAGCAGGGACGAATTGATGTTGCCCGGAAAACCGTTCCAGGGCGTCGAATAGGCCGAGGAAGACTTGCCGAAGGTGAAGCCGGCGAACTGGATGAAAAGGTACTCCACTGCGACGTAGCCGCCGCCGGCCGAGTCGAGCAACTGCGCGTTGTTGCCGAGATTGGTCGCCAGGCTGTTCGGGTTAAAAGTGCCCCCACCCAGGGTGGTGAACTGAAAGTCGCCCTGACCGAAGGTGCGGACGACGCCGTATTCGGTCGCGGTGCGGGTATCGACCGTCAGCGCCAAACGCGAACGGGCCACGTAGTAGTCGGCATAACGATTCCGCTGACCGAGGTCCCCGTTCCAGGCCGGCGCACCGTGGGCACCGCCATTGAAAGTGACGTCGGCGCGCAGATAACCACCCAGCTTGATACAGGTGTCGGTACCCGGAATATAGAAGAAACCGGCACCATACAGCGAACAGATCCTCACATACTCGACCGCTTTGGCCTTGACTGGAAGATCGGCCGCCTGCGCGCCGCCGATGGCCAGAAGTCCCGCCGCCGAGCCGAGAATGAGTTTTTTAGCTACTTTCATCATAGGTCTCCTGACCGTGATTCATGCGCTTGCATGCTTTGGACGCTAACTAGCTGAAAAACTCGTCCCAAGAATGACAAGGCCGTGAAGGGACTTCATTTGATTCCTCAATGTGATGTTTGAGCAACGTCCGCAGTCGACTCTTCAAGTTTTCATCCTCGTAACGGCATCAAAACAGCAAAATATTCTAATGCCGGCAGCGAGCGTCGAAGCAATCGCGCTGACTGCAGCAGATGCAGGTCCGCCACCGAACGGCAAAAAACACAAATGCGAGAAACACGAATCTGACGAAGTCTTTTTCGCCAAGGCGAGCTTCGTCGGCACGCGGTTAACAGCCAGTTAGAAGTCTTCTCCGTAGAACCGCTGCCTCCTTGAGAACCGCTGCCTCCTTGGATGCGCCCGCGGGCGCCGGCATTACACGTCGAGGTGCGGAACGCATACCAGCACTTCGCGGCCGAGATGTGCCCGCGCTTTACCAATCATCGAATTCCTGTTCCAACTATCCACAATCGGTCGGGCAAAACAGCGACCAAATTGGGGAGAGATCGCCATGAAACTCGGCACCGCCATTGCAGAAATCATGAAGCGCGAGGGTATCGAGATTCTCTGCGGCTATCCGGTCAACCATCTTATCGAGCACGCCGCCAATGCCGATATCCGCCCGGTGATGGTGCGGCAGGAACGCATCGGGCTGCACATGGCGGACGCGATCTCCCGGGTCACGTCGGGGCACACCATCGGCGCGTTCTGCATGCAGCACGGCCCTGGCGCGGAAAATGCCATGGGCGGCGTGGCGCAATGCTTTGGCGAATCCGTGCCGGTGCTGGTGCTGCCGATGGGCTATGCGCGGCGGCTTGCGAATATCGAACCGAACTTCAATTCCAGCCAGGCGATGCGGGCGTTTGCGAAATCGGCCGAGCCGATCAACATCGCGGCCGAAGTCTGCAACATTTTCCGGCGCGCCTTCACCAAATTGAAAAACGGTCGCGGCGGACCTGTCATCGTCGAAATCCCGGCCGACATGTGGAACGAGGAGGTGCCGGAGCCGCTGAACTATACGCCCGTGTTGCGCACCCGCTATGGCGCCGACCCCGTGCATGTGAAGGAGGCAGCGGCGCTGTTGATGTCAGCCAAACGTCCCGTGATCTATGCCGGCCAAGGCGTGCATTACGCCAAAGCCTGGCCGCAGCTGAGGCGGCTCGCCGAAAGGCTCGCCATTCCCGTCACCACCAGCCTCGGCGGCAAGTCGTCGTTCCCGGAGACGCACCCGCTTTCACTCGGCTCGGGCGGTCTGGCGGTGCCGCGCGCGGTGCCGAAATTCCTCGGCGAGGCCGACGTGATTTTCGGGATCGGCTGCTCGTTCACGGAAACGTCGTTCGGCATTGCCATGCCCAAGGGCAAGACCATCATCCATTCAACGCTCGACCCGGCGCATCTCAACAAGGATGTCGAAGCCAAGATCGGGCTTGTCGGCGACGCCGGGCTGGTGCTCGACGCGCTCTTGGAAGAGATCAACAGAAGCGTCAACGCCGACCGCGATGCGTCAACCGTCGCCGCCGAGATCGCCGCTTCGCACAAGGAGTGGCTGGCCAAGTGGATGCCGAAGCTGACCAGCAACGACGCGCCGCTGAATCCCTATCGCGTGCTCTGGGACTTGCAGCATACGGTCGACATCAACAACACCATCATCACCCACGACGCCGGCAGCCCGCGCGATCAGCTCTCGCCATTCTGGAAGCCGGTCGAACCGCTGTCCTATATCGGCTGGGGCAAGACTACCCAGCTCGGCTACGGACTGGGGCTGGCGATGGGCGCCAAACTGGCAAGACCCGACAAGCTCTGCATCAACGTCTGGGGCGATGCGGCGATCGGCTTCACCGGCATGGACTTTGAGACCGCGGTGCGCGAGCGGATCCCGATCATGTCGATCCTGCTGAACAATTTCAGCATGGCGATCGAATTGAAGGTGATGCCGATTTCGACCGAAAAATATCGGTCGACCGATATCTCCGGCGACTACGCGGCGATGGCACGCGCCTTCGGCGGCCATGGCGAGCGCGTAACAAAACCGGAAGACATCATTCCCGCGATCCGGCGCGGCATCCAGAAGACCAGGGAAGGCATCCCGGTGCTGCTGGAATTCATCACCAGCAAGGAGACCGAGGTATCGCGGCCGGGAACCTGATCGGCCCGGTGACGGCTCTGGCCCGGATGCCTCGGATGAAATAACCTGATACCGGTGCGGCCACCGATCAGATGGCCTGCCAGCCCGCCCGTTCCATGAATCGTGGGGGCCGGTCGGATGTGTTCTTATTTGAGTCCCGCGGCGCCAGGCACGCGCGAATTGGATTTGCTGGAATGACCGCACTTCCCGAGGACGTGGTCGCCAATCTCAGCCGGGAGAACGCCCGGCTACAGGCCGACTTGCGTGCCGCGCAGGATCGTCAGACCGCCACCGCCGAAATCCTCAAGGTCATCGCCAGTTCGCCATCCGACGTGCAGCCGGTATTCGAGGCCATTGCCGACAGCGCCAAGCGACTGATCGGCGGATTTTCGACCACGGTACTGCGCTTCATCGGCGATGAGCTTCATCTGGCAGCCTACACGCCGACCAATGCCGCGGCGGACGACGCCTTGAAAGCGTTGTTCCCGAGGCGCCTGGAAGAATTTCCAACCTTTGCGTTGGTTCGCGACGGCGAGACCGTACAGTTCGCCGACACCGAATCCGAAGAGGTCCCGGCCGCCAACCGAGAGCTGGGGCGACTGCGAGGTTTTCGCAGCGTGTTGTTCACGCCGCTGATGAACCGGGGGACGCCGGTCGGCATGATCAGCGTCACCCGGGCCGATCCCGGTGCGTTCGCCGCCCATCACATCCAGTTGCTTCAGACCTTTGCCGACCAGGCCGTGATCGCGATCGAGAATGTGCGGCTGTTCAACGAGACCAGGGAGGCACTGGAGCAACAGAAAGCTTCTGCCGATATCCTGCGCGCGATCAGCAGCTCGGTGGCCGACACCCAGCCGGCGTTCGACAAGATCCTCGATAGTTGTAAGCACCTGTTCGGTAGCGACGAGACCGCTGTGCTGCTGGTCGATGACGAAGGCCTTGTCACGCTCGGCGCCTATGTCGGCAAGCAGCATGACGCGGTGGCCGCCACCTTCCCGGCGCCGGTAGACAAGTCGCCGGCTGGTCATGCCATTCGCGAGCGACGCGTCGTGCATTACACCGACGCGGCCAACCATGCGCAGCTCACGCGCGCGGTACGGCACGTGGCGCAACTAGCCGGATACGAGGCGATGGCCTACGCGCCGATGATGTGGAACGAACGCGGCATCGGCGCGATCGGCGTGTCGCGGCTCAAAGGTGCGTTCAGCGACAAGGAACTGGCGCTGTTGCAGACCTTTGCCGACCAGGCGGTGATCGCGATCCAGAATGCGCGGTTGTTCAACGAGACAAAGGAGGCGCTTGAGCGGCAGACCGCAACGGCCGAGATCCTGAGGGTCATCGCCAGTTCGCCGTCGGATGTGCAGCCAGTATTCGACGCCATTGCCGAAAGCGCCGACCGGCTGATCGGCGGATTCTCGACCGCGGTGTTTCGCTTCATCGACGGCATGACCCACCTGGTAGCGTTCACGCGGACCCATCCAGCTGCAGACGAAGTTTTGAAAGCTGCGTTCCCGCGGCGCCTGGCCGATTTTCCGCCCTTCGAATGGGTGCGCAAGGGCGAAGCGTCGCAGATCGCCGACGCCGAGACCATGCCCGATGATGTACGGGAGATAGCGCGGGCGCGCGGTTATCGCAGCATGTTGTTCACGCCGCTGATGAGCCAGGGCGCACCGATTGGCCTGATCGGCGTGACGCGAGTGGAGCCCGGTGCATTCGCCGATCACCACATCCAGTTGCTGCAAACTTTTGCTGACCAGGCGGTCATCGCCATCGAAAACGCCCGGCTGTTCAACGAGACGCGTGAGGCGCTGGAGCGGCAGACCGCCACCGCGGAAATCCTGAAGGTCATCGCCAGTTCGCCGTCGGACACGACACCTGTGTTTGAAGCGATCGCAAGCAGCGCCAAACGGCTGCTCGGCGGGTTCTCCGCGGCAGTCTTCCGCCTCCTCGATAGCACCGTCCATCTCGCCGCGTTCACGCCGACCAATCCGGCTGCCGACCAAGCGCTCAAGGCGGATTTCCCCCAGCCGGTCGAGAATTTCGAGGCGTTCCGGCTGGCCCAGCATGGCGAGCCAATCGCCATCCCGGATACCGAAGAGGTGTCGCATGCACCGCTCAGGGAAATCGCGCGGTTGCACGGCTTCCGCAGCATGCTGTGGGTACCCATGCTGAACAGCGGCGTCACAATCGGTATCATCTCCGTCACGCGCCGCGAGCCCGGCTCGTTCGCGTCCCACCATGTTCAGCTGTTGCAGACCTTCGCCGACCAGGCCGTAATCGCGATCGAGAACACGCGGCTGTTCAACGAAGTACAGGCGCGCACCAACGATTTGAGCGAATCGCTGCAACAGCAAATTGCGACCGCCGAAGTGCTGAAGGTCATCAGCCGTTCCGCGTTCGATCTGCAGAAGGTACTCGACACTCTTTCGGAATCGGCAGCGCGTTTGTGCGAGGCCGACATCGTCGTCATCCATCGCCATATTGGTGACAGTTTTCGGGGCGCGGCGAGTTTCGGTTTGCCTGCAGATCACCACCGCGCTGTCATGGACATCGATCACAGGCCCGGTCGCGGGTCTCTTGGCGCGCGCGTCCTTCTCGAAAATGCACCCGTGCTCATCGATGACGCCGAGAGCGATCCTGAATACACCTTTGGCTCCTTACAGCGCTGGATCGGCATGCGAAGCATGTTGGGTGTTCCCCTGATGCGCGAGGGCGCCGCGATCGGTCTGCTGCTGATTTTCCGAAAGAGGGTGCAGCCTTTCACCACGCGGCATGTCGATCTTGCTACGGCCTTCGCCGACCAGGCCGTGATCGCCATCGAGAATGTCCGCCTGTTCGACGAGGTGCAGGCGAAGACGCGCGACCTTACGGAATCGCTGCAGCAGCAGACCGCCACCGCCGACGTGCTCAAGGTCATCAGCCGTTCCGCGTTCGATCTGCAAACGGTCCTCGACACGCTTGTCGAATCAGCGGCTCGCCTGTGCGAGGCGGATATGGCGGCGATTACACGTCAGAACGGCGACGAATATTTTCGGGCCGGCTCATACGGCTTTACTTCACAGTTCGTGGATTACGTAAGGGACATACCGGTCAAGCCAGAACGTGGAACCGTTACTGGACGTACTTTGCTCGAAGGCAAAGTGATTCATGTGCCCGATGTGCATGCCGATCCCGACTACGCATTTTCGGAAGCCCAGAGATTAAGCGGCGATCCCCGAACATTTCTCGGGGTCCCTCTTCTGCGCGAGGGCCATCCCGTTGGCGCACTTGTGCTGTTGCGTCGAAACATGAGGCCCTTTACCGACAAGCAGATCGAACTGGTCACCACATTCGCTGACCAGGCCGTGATCGCCATTGAGAATGTCCGTCTGTTCGACGAGGTGCAGGCCAAGACCCGCGATCTCACGGAATCACTGGAGCAGCAAACCGCGACTTCGGAGGTTTTGCAGGTCATCAGTTCGTCGCAGGGCGAACTGGAGCCGGTATTCCAGAGCATGATGGAGAATGCGACCCGCATTTGCGGAGCGCAATTCGGGCTCTTGAACCTGTACGATGGAAACAGCTTTCGTACGGTCGGCTTCCACAATGTCCCGCCGGAATTTTCGGCTGCCAGGGCGCAGAGTTATCGCCCCCATCCTGACGGCGTCCTCGGACAATTGGTGCGGACCAAACAGTTTGCCCACACACCTGATCTACGCGCCCATCCGCTTTACGCGGCAGGCGACCCGCCAACTGTACAGCTTGTCGATCTTGCAGGCGCGCGCACGATTCTCGTTGTCCCGATGCTAAAGGACGACGAATTGGTCGGCACCATCGGAATTTACCGTCGCGAAGTTTTGCCGTTCAACGACAAACAGATCGCACTGTTGAATAGTTTTGCCAGCCAGGCCGTTATCGCGATCGAAAATACCCGCCTTCTGAAGGAACTCCGGCAACGAACCGACGATCTATCGCAATCGCTCAACGAATTGCGCGCCGCGCAGGATCGCCTGGTGCAGACCGAGAAGCTCGCTTCGCTCGGCCAGCTCACCGCCGGCATTGCTCACGAGATCAAGAACCCGCTCAATTTCGTCAATAATTTCTCCGCGCTGTCGGCGGAACTGACGGAAGAACTGCTCGACCTGCTCGCCCCCGCGGCGCTTGACGGCAAGATGCGGCAGGAGGTCGACGAGTTGACGCAAATGCTGAAAGACAATCTCGAAAAGGTTGTCCAGCACGGCAAGCGCGCCGACTCGATCGTCAAGAACATGCTGCTGCATTCGCGCGAAGGCTCCGGCGAACATGGCCCCTCGGATATCAATGCGCTTTTGGATGAGAGCCTCAATCTCGCCTATCACGGCGCGCGCGCCGAAAAACCGCAGTTCAATGTCACTTTGCAGCGAGACTTCGACGCGAGCGCCGGCACGATCGAATTGTTTCCGCAGGAAATCACCCGCGTATTCCTGAATTTGATCTCGAATGGATTTTATGCGGTGACCAGGCGCAAGATGGAGATCGGCAATTCAGGTTTCGAGCCAATCCTCACTGCGACGACCAAGGCTCTCGGAGACGCCGTAGCGATCCGCATCCGGGACAACGGCACCGGTATCCCGGCCGAGGTGAAGCAAAAGATGTTCAATCCGTTCTTTACGACAAAGCCGGCCGGTGAAGGGACCGGACTTGGCCTTTCGATGAGCCACGACATCATCGTGAAACAACACGGTGGCACCATAGAGGTCGAAACCGAGCCCGGGCAATTCACGGAATTCACCATCGTTTTGCCGCGGACCAGTAATCTGCACGACAAAAAACGAGGTCAGACGTGAACGTGCTGGTGCTTGTGGTTGATGATGAGCCCGACGTCGAGGCGCTGTTCCGCCAGCAATTCAGACGGGACCTGCGCGCACAGCGTTTCGTGATGGATTTTGCGATTTCGGCGAACGACGCGCTGACGCGCATTGCCGGCATGATTGAACAGTCGCTGATCCTGATCCTCTCGGACATCAACATGCCCGGCATGACGGGCCTGGAGATGCTGCCCAAGGTCAGGGAGATGCGACCTGACGTGCCGGTCATCATGATTACCGCCTACGGCGATCCCGAAACCAAGCGCAAGGCGATCGAAGGCGGCGCGGAAGGCTTGTTGACCAAGCCGATCGACTTCACCTTGCTGAGGGAAGAAATCGACATGCGGCTGGCGCGGGCAAGTTGAGCCCGGCGATTTTCACGGGTTGAAGAACGCCGGATCGTCGAGCACTTGATCTAACCTTCATCCCGCCCGGACATCGACGCTTACGATCCAACTCGAGCATCGGTGTCGATACCATCCAGATAGTTGGATAATTCCCCCACCCACTTGCGCGACACATCGGCGTCGGCGCTCTCGCCCGCGTGCTCAAGGGAGGCGCCGATGTCGGTGATGGCCTGAAATCCATAGGCCCCCCCGGATCCCCGCATCTGGTGCCCCAAACTGGTTACGGTCTCAAAATCAACCCGATCGAGGGCGTCCAGCATCACGATGACATTCTGCCTGCAGTTCTGAAGATACGCGGGAATGCGGTCGGCGAATCTGAATTGCGCACGCAGCAGGATCGGGTCCATCCGGCGGCTTTCCTCTTCTGACGACGTAAGCGCGACCAGGGAGTGCTCCTTGATCGCTTGCAGCAGCACCTCTTGTCTGATCGGTTTCGTCAGAAAAGCCGTGCATCCCGCGGCCAGACACTTCTCTCTGTCTCCTTTCAGGGCGGCAGCCGTCAGCGCGATGATCGGCGTGGGCGGCCGGTCGTTCGCTTGTTCCCATGCGCGAATCGCCCGCGTCGCCGTCAAGCCATCCATGACCGGCATCTGTCGGTCCATCAGGACAAGGTCATAATTTCCCGCGGTAAACTTTTTACAGGCGATGTCCCCATTTTCAGCGATTTCGACCCGGTAGGGCGTATCCTCCAGATAGGCCATCGTGATCGTGCGGTTGTCGGGGGAGTCCTCCACCAGAAGAATATGCAGCGGCGGCAGCGCCGGCTCCGGACCGGTACCGATCGGCGCGACCGTCGGCCGATTGACCGCAGCCGAAATCTCGAATGGTACGGCGAAAGCAAACACGCTGCCTTTCCCGACTTCACTTTCGACCCAGATGCGTCCGCCCATCAATTCCACCAGACGCTTCGAAATCGTGAGCCCCAGCCCCGAGCCCCCGAACCTGCGCGTGGTGGATGAGTCGGCTTGCGTGAAGCGTTCAAAAACCCGGCCCAGTTTCTCACCCGGAATACCGATGCCGGTGTCGGAGACGGTGAACCGCAATGCGGTCGGAACGGAGGAGTCCGCATCGGGTGCGACGCGCAGGGACACTTCGCCGGATTGCGTGAACTTGATCGCATTGCCGATCAGGTTGAGCAGCACCTGCCGCAGCCGTGTCGGGTCACCGACCAGATCGGTGGGCACATCCGGCGCGATCTCGCACACCAGCGAAAGCCCTTTTTCATCAGCCCGGGCCGCCACCATCTCCGTGACTTTCTCCAGGTGATCATTCAACGCGAAGCCGGTTCGCTCCAACTCCAGCTGCGAGGCTTCGACCTTGGAGAGATCGAGGATGTCGTTGATGAGATTCAGCAGATTGTCGCCGGCGCGGCGAAAGATCTGCACATACTTGTCCTGCTCCGGCGAGAGAGCGGTCTTTGCGAGCAGGTCGGCGATACCCATGATCGCATTCATCGGCGTTCGGATCTCATGACTCATGCTCGCCAGAAAATCCGACTTGGTGCGGCTCGCGCTCTCGGCGGCGGCCTTGGCCTGCTGCAATTCCGCCTCCACGCGCTTGCGCTCCGTGACGTCGCGTGCCGCGGCGAAGACGCCCTGCAGGGTGCGGTTCCGGTCGTAAAAGGTGGTCGCATTGTAGGACACCACCGTCTGCTTGCCGTCGCGGGCACGCGCCGTCAGCTCGTAGTCGGTGACCGACTTTTCGCTCAGCACGCGTTTGATCGCTGCCTCCGCTCGCTCCGGATCGGTGAAGTAACCCTTGAATGGTGCACCGATCAGCTCATCGCGCGTACAACCGGTAAGCGCCTCCATCTGCTTGTTGACGTCGGTGATGATGCCTGAGGGATCAGTGGTCATGATCGCATCGATGTTGGATTCGATCAGCGAGCGGGTGTAGAATTGCTGGTCGCGCAGGCGTTGATCGGATTTTTTTTGTTCTTCTTCGACCAGCTTGCGCGCACTGTTGTCGGTGCCGATCAGCAGATAACCGATGATGGTACCCTGCGCATCGCGCAGCGCCGTGACCGACACCACCGCCGGGAAGCGGCTGCCATCCTTGCGGATATAGGTCAGCTCGTAGATATCCTCGATTCCGCGCGAGGCCTTGAATACCAGGGCCTCGAAGCCCGGCGTGATCGGGGTCGCGAACTCGACGCTGAGCGCCTTGGCGCGTGCGATCAGCTCCGGCGGATCGGAAATATCGGCCGGCGTGATCTTGTTCATCACGTCGGCGGCGGCGTAACCAAGCATCCGCTCGGCGCCGACATTGAAGATCTGAATGACGCCCTTGGCGTCGGTGGCGATGCTGGAGAAGTTGGCGCTGTTGAAGATCGCGCTCTGCAGCGCCCCCG
>Ga0193726_1000191_pt1 | contig 84064 bp, 80 predicted proteins | sample H2c1metaG_FD_144928 | JGI IMG/M metagenome (GOLD analysis project Ga0193726, IMG submission 144928) | Soil microbial communities from a riparian zone of the East river system, Colorado, United States - H2c1 | ecosystem: Environmental > Terrestrial > Soil > Riparian zone | place: USA: East River... | reverse complement strand
CAGCTGAAAATCGTCCAACTGCCGGCCTTCGTCGTTCCAGCGCTTGAGCGCCGCGCTCGAGAGATAAAGCTCTGAAAGAATGTCGCCGAACCGCGCCGAGATCATTTCCTTGCGCTTCAAGGCACCGCCCAGCGTCAGCAGCGACAGATCGACGGCGAGCGCAAACGCTGAGGCATGGCGGCTAAGCTGCCGGTAATATTTTGTTGCAGCTCCGGCATCCGCAGCCGGCGCCAGCAAACCGCCGGTCCAGGCGCGGCCCCAGGCACGCATGGTATTGGCGAGGCTGTGGCCGACATGGGTCCACAAAACTTTGTCGAAGGCATCGAGGCCGCGCTCGCGGTCGGTGTCTTCGAGCGCCTGCATTTCCTTGAGCAGATAAGGGTGGCAGCGGATCGCGCCTTGGCCGAACTGGATCAGCGCGCGGGTGACGATATTGGCGCCTTCCACCGTGATGGCGATCGGCACGCCGCGATAAAGGCTGCCCAGATAATTCAACGGCCCTTCGATGACGGCCTTGCCACCGTGCACGTCCATGGCGTCGCTCACCACGACCCGCATGCGCTCGGTGGCTTGCGCCTTCATGATGGCGGTGACCACTGCCGGATGATGGCCTTCGTCGAGCGCCGCGCAGGTCATGCGCCGCGCGGCGTCGAGCAGATAAGCGGTGGCGGCGATGCGGCCGAGCCGCTCCTGGATCGCCTCGAATTTTGCGATCGGCACGTGGAACTGCTCGCGGATACGCGCATAGGCGCCGGTGACGTCGGCGGAAAACGCAGCTCCCGCCGCCGACAACGACGGCAGCGAAATGCCGCGGCCCGCCGCCAACGCGCTCATCAGCATCTTCCAGCCCTTGCCGACCTGATCGACGCCGCCGATGACGTTGTCGATCGGGATGAAGACGTCGTGGCCCCAGTTCGGGCCGTTTTGGAAGACCTGCATGGACGGCAGATGACGCCGCCCGATGCTGACGCCGGGAAGATTGGTCGGCACCAGCGCCAGCGTGATACCGATGTCGTCGCGGCTGCCGATCAGGTGATCGGGATCGTGAAGCTTGAACGCGAGCCCCAGCACGGTCGCGATCGGCCCGAGCGTGATGTAGCGCTTGTGCCAATTGAGCCGGATGCCGATGGTTTCCTGGCCCTGGAACGTGCCGCGGCAGACCACGCCGGAATCGATCATCGAGGCGGCGTCCGAGCCCGCTTCCGGGCTGGTCAGGCCGAAGCAGGGAATCTCCTCGCCGCGGGCGAGCCGCGGCAGCCAGTAATCCTGCTGCACCTTGGTGCCGAATTGCAGGAGCAGTTCGCCCGGACCGAGCGAGTTCGGCACCATGGCGGTGACGGCGGCGCAGATCGAGCACGACGACAATTTGCGGATCACTTCCGAATGGGCGTAAGCCGAAAATCCTAACCCGCCATATTGCTTCGGAATGATCATCGCGAAGAATTTGCGCGATTTCAGGAAATCCCAGACTTCCGGCGGCAGGTCGTGCCATTGCCAATTGATCTTCCAGTCGTCGAGCATGCCGCAGAGCTCTTCGACGGGGCCGGCGAGGAATTGCTGCTCTTCCGCCGACAGCTTCGCCGGCGCAAAGGCCAGAAGCTTCCGCCAATCGGGATTGCCGGTGAACAACTCGGCATCCCACCACACATCGCCGGCCTCTATGGCTTCGCGCTCAGTGTCGGACAGGCGCGGCAGCGCGTGCTGCGCCAGGCGAAACACCGGCTTGGTGAGGTAGTCCCGCCGGAACGATGATTTTGACATCGGCTTGCCCCGGGCTTTTGCCGGCGGCCGCTTATGGTGCCGCCGTGTCGATGATTCGCTGCAAGACTATAGGTTCCGTGCCCCGAAATGTTACAATTTCGCGTGGGTGACGGCCCTCGTTTGGGCAATACCGGGCAAGGCTGGCCGCCAGGCCAAATACCTTAGTCCGCAGGTAGGATAGCGGTTCATGTTCGACAAGATCGAGGCGTATCTCAGCGCCAAAATCCTCAAATATCTGGCGCATCCTACCGGCCGCTACGCGCCGTTTTATGCGCCCGACCCCGAGGTCGTCCGCAACGCGCTGCAGCCCGGCGACATTCTTCTGGTCGAGGGCAACAGCCGGCTTGCCGCCACCATCAAATACCTGACCCAGAGCACTTGGTCGCATGCCGCGCTTTATGTCGGCGAGCGGCCGGGCGACGTCTCGCCAAGCGGCGAGCCGAACGTGCTTTTGGAGGCGGAAGCCGCTACCGGCGTTGTCACCGTGCCGCTGTCGAAATATGTCCGCTCCCACACCCGGATTTGCCGCGCCGTGGGGCTCGACGACGCCAGCCGGCAACAGGTCATCGACTACGCGCTCAAGCGCCTCGGCACGAGATACGATTCGCAACGCATCGTCGACCTGGCGCGATACCTCTTCCCCTACCCTCCGGTGCCGGTGTGGTTTCGCCGCCGCATGCTGTCGATCGGTTGCGGCGACCCGACGCGAGCAATCTGCTCGACGCTGATCGCGCAAGCCTATGCCTCGATCCACTATCCGATCCTGCCGGAGCGCGCCTCGATCAACGGCAAGACCTACGGCATCGCGCCCTATGTGCAGAGCGAGATGGACCACATCCGCACCTACGGCCTCTACACGCCGCGTGATTTCGACGTGTCGCCGTTTTTCGCCATCGTCAAACCGACGCTGGCCGCCGGCTTCGACTATCGCACCGTGCAATGGGGGCCGCCGGAGGTCTCGCCGGCGGATTTGAAGCACGCCGCGATCGTACCGCTGGTCTGAACCCTGCGAACGACGGCGGAATCAATCCGGGTTTCCCGTCAGAACTGATTGTATTGCTCGATCACTGCGCCGAGGTCCGGGAACCGCAGAATCAAAGTGAGGGTCAGCAACAATCCGAGGAGACAGAATGCGATGACCATGGGCAGATCGGGATTTGAAAATATCGCGAGGAACTCGGACCATCGGCTCGGCGCCTCGTTGACATTATGGCCCTTGGATTTTTCTAACGTTTGAAGCTTACGAATGACGGGCGACTGACTCATCTTCGTACTCCTTTTCGTGCTTTTGCGTTGGCGACTGACACTGCTATCGCCGTTCCATAGCGATCATGTGTCGGTCGAGGGCTCGGAATGATTCAAGTGTAGTGGCAGGCGCGTGCAATGTGTGTGCCGCGCGTCACAGCCGCCGTAGCCGGATCAAGGCCGGCGAAATTCCAGGACCGCGCTTGAATTGCCCGATCGTTGCCGAACTAACTGAGGTCGAACCGAGCTACTGCGCCGCGATCGGCTGCGGGTGTCCGTCGGGACCGACGCGCACGTAAGTGAACAGCCCTTCCGTCACCTTGATCGGTGTCGTGCCGGTGCCGTGAGCCCGAAATCACAGGTTACCGCGGATGAGTGGTACCCTTTGGCACCTACGAGGAGACGCGTCGGTGGGCGGCTAAGCCGTATCGCCTTCCCACTCGCGATTGGGAAAAATAATACCGAAATGCCGACGCTTTCGCCATGCCCCCAATGAACTAAGGCAGAATCCGGGAGCGCCTATCCAACGTTTCCGCTGACGAAGTTTCCGCTTCTTGATAAGCTGGCCCCCTGCGTCGACGCCATTTGTTCTTGTTTTGAACGATTTGTGTCGGCAATAAGAGCCATGACGCACAATGGTTTTGGCGCGCGCGTTAGAGAGTGTGTTAGCACCGACAAGAAACCGTGACATCGAATCCCGAGAGATCCGCACGTCTGCTAGAGACGTTACTCGTATTCTCGGCCGGCTTGTTCCGGAGCAGGGAACGATCCGCTATATTAGAATCTTATCCGTCACTGCTCGACTTTCAAGAAATCTACCGATGCATCGACCAACAGCTTCTTCGTTCCGACGAGGCGTTTTCAATCACAAACATCGACCGACTAATTAGCCTTATCAGCAACTTTTCGCCGCGCGAACTGATATTCTCGCCCGCACATCACGGTCATTTCATTTCTTTTATGAATGCTTGCGCACGATGCGGTATCCCTCTCGCACTTTGCTATAAAGCTTCAAGCAAATCATACCTCGATGCCTCGGAACGCCATGGACTTAAGCTTATCGATCTTAAAGCACAACGTAATGTCCGTTCGCTCTTCCACGTCTTGGACCAGCAACGGGCAAACGGGCGCTACATTGCGATCATGATGGACGGACAATTTGCGTCCAGAAGGCGCTTTAGCTTTCTTGGTTACGATGTTGCAGCATCTTCACTGGCGCCCACCTACGCGCAATACGCTCGCTCCGCACTTCTGCCGCTGGTCTCCAGCGTATCGAGAGATTTGCAACTGAGCTATACAGAAGCGCCCATCATTGAAAATCCCGGCGCCAACACGGCGCAGCAACTCCTTGATTTTCTGCAATCTGTTATTTTGCGGCAGCACGTTCAATATCAGTGGCTATCGAACTCAATCTTGATGTCCGACCAAAATGCCCGCGACAATGCGATGAGCTTCCTTCCCGAAGCACTTGCGTGGCGTACCGCGAACGTCAAGCGTTCGTGCATTTAACCAACCCGCCGCCTTTCGCGACATTGTTGAGCATAAGCATATCTTCTTGGGTCGCATCAGACAAAAAATCCTTCAGCATCGGGTGATTTTTCGCTGCTGCTAGCTTTGCCTTGCTTTTCGGATGCTTTACCGCTTCGCGCAACAATCCTTCGGCCTCATTGGCTTCGCGTTGTGATTCGTCCGCCGCTTTGTCCGCCGCCATATTCGCGTTCCCGCTATGTGGATTCACACCAAACAAAATCAATGGTTGCACAAACCAGAGTTTATAGCAATACTAGCATTAGAAACCTGAGCGCGTCATATCGCAGTGCGGGCATCGTGAGATCGGGGGGTAACGATGGAGTTGAGTTTCGCGTGTGCGTCTCGTTTCGCATTAGCTCTTGCGGCAGGTTTCCTGGTCGTCGGCTGCGAAATGCTCGAACCACAATTGTCGCCGCGGACGTATAAGGTCAATGAATCATCGGATGCTGTTCTTAATAATGCGATATTGCTCAATATAGTGCGAGCTGGGTATTCTGAACCACTGAACTTCATTACGATTGCAAAGTATACAGCCGGCGATCAATTGACCGGGGGCGCGGCGATTGGCCCGTTTAATTTTGCGACCTTGTTCTCCAAGCCATCGACGTCGACCTATGGTCCCGCCTCTATAAGCAATCAGGTCAACAATTCATTTGATCTCAATACGATGGATACTCAGCAATTTTATCAAGGCATGTTGCAGCCACTCGACCCCATCGCGCTCGAACTCTGGTTCAGACAGGGGCTGCCCCGGGCGCTAGTCTTTTATCTGCTTTTGGATTCCATCCGACTTTCCGCATCTGACGGTGTCTACGAATACAAGAACGATCCAGCAGACGATCGATGGACTGATCCCATCACCGGGGACAGGGAACTCACGAGCGACCGATGCCAACCGAAGTTTACGGGCAATAAAAATCAGACGAACTATGACATCGACACCTCTCTCTGGCATGGCGCGCACGGGGAGGATTGCCGTTTTCAAAAGTTTCGTTATTTCGTGCAGCTCGCTGTCAAGTACGGCCTGCGGTTGGAAACGATCACGGTGCCGGGCCCAGCAGCCAAATCCGCGCCGACCGCTATTGCCACGCCTAATGCGGTGCAGGCAACTACGCCAAATGCTGCGACATCGCCGACTGCGAGTACTGGAGGGCCGGCAGCGGCAGCGCCTGCTAGCACACCAACCAAAAAAACTCAGATTTGTTATGATTTGGCCGTTTTACGGGATGTCGAAGTACCGTCTCGTTTCTTGCCACAATTTACGGCCTGCGGGAGGAACACACTAAGCACTAGAAACGAGATTACCCTAGGAGGCATCGGCACTTTTAGGGATACACAACTCGTTATGCGATCGGGATTTGGGATTTTTCAATATCTTGGTCGTGTGTTCGCCACAGGCTCGGACAATTTGACTCTAGGATCCCGGGAATACGATGTAACCACGAGAAGCGACGATCGTCTTCTCACCCTTGTTCCGAACGGTGGTCCAAGCTGTTTCGCTTCGGCCTGGTATCGGTCGTCATTTTATTGTGTCCCAAATGCCGGAGCGGAAAACACAAAATTAATATTTACGATTCTGAGAGCGATTGTCGCCACCAACATTTCTGCCCTTCTACTGAATTCCACGCCGACTGTGCGCGTGACGCCCTAAACTGCGGCAAAGTTGCTGCCTGGTCGCCTTTTACCAAGCCAATCTTTAGGCTCCGTAACGGATTTGCGGCATGAGTCGAATCCGTCCCACGATTGCGCAACATCATTCGCACGCGGTCAGCTCGAATGTTGCTTGTTGGCGCCAGCGGCATCGGCCAATCACACGATGATTGTCAGTTTCGGCGCGCCCCAAATCTGGCTTGACTCGAGACTTGTTTCCAATATGCGCACAACAGCGGACACCGCTGCCGGTTGCCGAGCGGCTCGATCCGGGACTACAACGCCGCGATCGGCTGCGGATGGCCGTCGGGACCGACGCGCACGTAAGTAAAAAGCCCTTCCGTCACCTTGATCGGCGTCGTGCCGGTGCCGCGCAGCGCCCAGCTCTCGATCTTGATGGTGATCGAGGTGGTGCCGACCTTCTCGACGGAACCGTAGCATGAGACCTGGTCGCCGACGCAGACCGGGCGGTGAAACGCCATCGCGGTGATGGCCACCGTTACGACGCGGCCGCCGGTGCGGCGCACCGCAACCGACGCGCCGGCAAGATCCATCTGGCAGAGCAGCCAGCCACCGAAAATGTCGCCGTGCGGATTGGTATCGGCCGGCATGGCGATGGTGCGGATCGCCGGGTCGGTATCGGGCGGCACTTCAACGGCAGCGGATGGCGCGGTGGTCGGATCGGGCATTGGATTCAATCAGCCTTCATGGACGCGAACTTGACCACCTTGGCCCATTTGTCGATTTCGTCGGCGACGAATTTGCTGAATTGCGCCGTGGTCATCGGCGTCGACTCGACACCCAAGGCCACCAGGCGGGATTTGAACGTCGCATCGCCGCCCGCAGCGACGATCGCCGCAGCCAATTTCGCGACGACGTCGGCGGGCGTGCCCGCCGGCGCGGTGATGCCGTACCAGCCAACTGCCTCGTAACCCGGCACGAATTCGCCGATCGCCGCCACGTCCGGCAGCGCATCCGAACGGGTTGCCGTGGTGACGGCAATGGCGCGCAGCCTGCCGTCCCGGATGAACTCGATCACTTGCGCCATCGGGGCGACCGCGAGCGGAATCTGGCCGCCGATCAGGTCGGTGGTGTAATTGCCCTTATAGGGCACATGCACGAGATCGACGCCGGTCAGCATCTTGAACAATTCGCACGCCACGTGCGGTCCGGAGCCGACACCCGAGGTGGCAAAGTTGACGTGGCCCGGATTGGCCTTGGCATAGGCGATCAGCTCGGGGATCGTCTTGGGCGCAAATTCCGGATTGGCGGCGAAGACGAAGGGCGTGCGGCCGATGCCGGCGATAGGCTTAAGGTCGCGGCCGAAATCGAAATTGAGGTTGGTATAGAACGTGGCGTTGACCGCGGTGGTCGACACCGTCGTGAGTAGCGTGTAGCCGTCCGGCGCCGCATGCGCGACGATTTCGGTGCCGATATTGCTGGCGGCGCCCGGCCGGTTGTCGACGATGAATTGCTGGCCCAGCGATCCCGACAGCGCTTGCGCGATGAGGCGCGAGATAATGTCGGGCCCGGCACCGGCGGGGTAACCGGTGACGATGTGCACCGGCCGTGTCGGATAATCGAGCGCGGCGGCGCTACGCGGCAGCGCCGCGACCGCGGCGGCACCCGCGGTGAGATGCAAAAATTCCCGGCGCGGCAGTTTTTTCATGTGTTCCTCCATCAAGCGGCGGCGGCTATCCCGAATCAGTCCGCTTTCATGCCGGTCGCGGTGATCACCTTCGCATATTTGGCGATTTCGTCGGCGACGTATTTCTTGAACTCTTTAACCGGCATCGTGACCGGCTCAACGCCCAGGTTGAGTAATTTGGCCTTCATGCCGGGATCGTTGACGCTGGCACTGATTGCCGCGTTCAGTTTCTCGACGATGTCGTCCGGCGTGCCCGTGGTCGCGCAAATGCCGTACCAGCCGGCAGCCGCGTAGCCCGGCACGAATTCGGCGATGGCCGGAATGTCCGGCGCCGCGGCCGAACGGGTCGCCGTGGTCAGCCCGATGGCGATCAGCTTGCCGGCGCGGACGTCCTCGATGATTTGGGCGATCGGTCCGAACGCGATCGGAACCTGGCCACCGAGCAGATCGGTCATGTAGCTGCCCTTGTACGGCACCTGCACCATGTCGGTGCCGGTCATCATCTTGAACAGCTCGCAGGCCACATGCGGCCCGGTGCCGACACCGGCCGAAGCGATATTAATCTTGCCCGGATTGGCCTTGGCATAGGCGATCAGCTCGGGCACCGATTTCACCGGAAATTGCGGATTGACCACGATGACGAAGGGGGTGCGGCCGATGGCGGCGACCGGCGTGAGATCGCGCGCGAAATCGAAATTCAGATGCTGATAAAGCGTGGCATTGATGGCATTGGCCGAGACGGTCTGCAGTAGCGTGTAGCCGTCCGGCGTTGCATGCGCCACGACCTCGGTGCCGATATTGCTGGCGGCGCCCGGCCGGTTGTCGACGATGAATTGCTGACCGAGCCGCTCCGACGCCGCTTGACTGATCAGGCGCGCGATGATGTCGGGCGACAGGCCAGGCGGATAGCCGACGACGACGTGCACCGGCCGTGTCGGATAATCGAGCGCCGATGCGCTGCGTGGCGCCAGCGTCAGCGCGGCGGCGCCTGCGGCCAGTTGCAGAACTTTTCGGCGTTCCATGGGTTTCTCCCTTATCAATCCGCCTTGATGCCGGCGAATTTTATCACCTTGGCCCATTTCTCGGTTTCGGCGGCGATAAAAGCTCGATAGTCGGCTGGCGACATCGATAACGGAACGCTGCCGAGGTCGGCAAGCCGCGCCTGGATCGCCGGGTCGGCGAGCGCGGCATTCACTTCGGTGTTGAGCTTGTCGATGATGTCCGCCGGCGTGTTGGCCGGCGCGCCGATGCCGTCCACGGCGGACGCCTCGTAGCCCGGCAGGAATTCGCTCACCGTGGGCACGTCCGGCAACGCCGGCGAGCGCGTCGTGCCGGTCACCGCGAGCGCGCGCAACCGGTCGGCGCGGATATGGCCGAGCGACGACGCGATCGGGCTGAAGCTGAGCTGCACTTGCCCGGCCAGCAGATCGTTGAGCACCAAAGCCGCGCCGCGATACGGCACGTGGACCAGATTGACGCCGGTCATGAACTTGAACAGCTCGCCGGCGACGTGCTGGATGGTGCCGATGCCGCCCGTGCCGTAATTGATTTTTCCCGGATTGGCCTTGGCGTAAGCAATAAACTCCGGCACCGACTTGGCCGGCACCGCCGGGCTCACCTCCATGACCAAAGGAAAGCGGTCGATGGTCCCGACCGGCGCGATGTCGCGGATGAAATTGAAGCTGAGATTATTGTAGATCGCCGCATTGGTGGTGTTCGCGGTCGTGGTCCACAGCAGCGTATGGCCGTCGGGCGCCGCGCGGGCGACTTCCTCGGTTGCGATGTTGGTCGCCGCGCCCGGCTTGTTGTCGACCACGAACGGCTGGCCGAGCCGTTGCGACAGCCACTGGCACAGCACTCGCGCCACGATGTCGACCACGCCGCCAGCGGCAAAGCCGTCAACCAGCCGCACCGGCCGTACCGGATAATCGAGCGCACGCGCCCGACGCGGAAGCATCGGCGCGAGCGCCGCTCCCGCGGCCAAGTGCAGGAATTTTCGGCGCAGCAATGTCATTCGGCTTTGATGTTGGCGAACTTATTGACCTTGGCCCACTTGTCGGTCTCGTCGGCAATGAATTTGCCGAACGCCGCCGGCGTCATTGCCGTCGGCACGCCACCGAGATCGGAGATCTTGGTCTTGAACGCGGCATCGGCGAGATCGGCGTTCACCGCTTTGTTGAGGTTTTGGACGATATCCGCCGGCGTGTTTTTCGGCGCGCCGATGCCGTGCCAGCCGCTGGCGTCGTAGCCCGGCAGGAATTCGGACACGGTCGGCACGTCGGGCAATACCGCAATCCGTGTCGTCGAGCCGACCGCCAATGGCCGCAGCTGACCGGACCGGACGTAGCCGATCGACGCCGGGATCGGCGAGAACATCACCTGCACCTGGCCGCCGATCAGGTCGGAATAGGGATTGCCGGTGTATGGCACATGCACCAGATCGACGCCCGCCATCATCTTGAACAATTCGCCGGCGACGTGCGGCCCCGAGCCGATGCCGTTCGACGCCATGTTGATCTTGCCCGGATTGGCTTTGGCATAGGCGATGAAGTCGGGCAGCGTCTTGGCCGGCAGCGACGGCGTCACCTCGAGCACATAAGGCACCAGATCGATCAAGGCGACCGGCGCGATATCGGTGGAGAAATTGAAGCTGAGGTGCTGATAGAGCGTGGTGTTGACCGCATTGGTCGAAGTCGCGAGCAACAGCGTATAGCCGTCGGCTGGCGCGCGCGTGACTGCTTCCGCGGCAATGTTGGTGCCGGCGCCCGGCCGGTTCTCGACCACGAACGGCTGGCCGAGCTGTTCGGATAATTTTTGCGCGATGAGGCGGGCGATGATGTCGGAGGCGCTGCCGGCGGCAAATCCGACGAGGAGATGCACCGCGCGCGCCGGATAGGCTTGCGCCGGCGCGCGCCGCGATGCGGCGGGAAGCGCGGCGGCGACCGTTGCCAGCGACAAAAAATTCCGGCGGGATAATTTCATCAGCTGGCCTTTATGCCGGCGAACTTGATGGCGCCACCGAGCTTGTCGATGGTGTCGGCGATCAACTTGCGATACTCGGGCGGCGTCAAAACCTGCGGCACGCCGCCGAGATCGAGGATCCTGCCCTTCAGCTTGGCATCGGCCAGCCCTTCGTTGACCGCTTTGTTAAGCGTGCCGATGACCTCGTCGGGCGTGCCCTTCGGCGCGCCAAAGCCAAAACCTCCCGCCACGTCGTACCCGGGCACGGTCTCGGCAATACTCGGCACGCCCGGCATCAGCTCGACCCGCGTCGCCGTGGTCACCGCCAGCGCGCGCAATTTTCCTGAGCTGACATGCGGCAGCGCGACCGTGATCGGATCGAACATCACCTGGGCGCGGCCGGCGAGCATGTCGGTCTGCGCCTCCATCTCGCCGTGATACGGCACGTGCAGTATGTCGACGCCGGCCATCATCTTGAACAGCTCGCCGGCGATGTGGGTCAGCGTGCCGGTGCCTTGCGAGGCCATGTTGAGCTTGCCCGGATTGGCCTTGGCATAGGCGATGAACTCGGCAACGGTTTTTGCCGGCACCTCCGGATTGACCGCCATGACGAACGGATTGACGATGACGCAGGCCGCCGGCGCGATGTCGCGCAGGAAGTTGAACGACAGGTTGTCGTAAAGAAACGAGCTGATCATGGTCGGCACGGTGATGCCGATCAGCGTGTAACCGTCGGGCGCGGCGCGCACGACTGCTTCGGTGGCAAGATTGGTGCCGGCGCCGGGGCGGTTCTCGACAACGAAGGGCTGGCCGAGACGATCCGACAGCCATTGCGCCATCAAACGCGCGACGATGTCCGGCGCGCTGCCCGCCGCATAGCCGACAAGGATGCGTACGGGCCGCGACGGATAGTCGAGCGCCGAAGCCGTGCGGCAGAAAGCCGGCACCGCCGCTGCAGCCGCAGCCAGATGCAGAAATTTTCGGCGAGGAAGTCTCATTCGGTTCTCCAATGAAGCCTTTGCGGAAGGCGCCGGCTCACTCCGCCTTGATGTGGCCGGCGCGGATCACGTCCGCCCATTTCTCGGTTTCGTCGGCGACCAGCTTACTGAAAGTGGCCGGCGACAGCCGAAGCGGCGCGTCGCCGAATTCGGCGATCCGCCGCGTTATTGCCGGCTCGTCGAGCGCGCGACTGGTCGTTGAGCCGAGTGTGTCGATGATCGCGGCCGGTGTATCGCGAGGCGCGGCAAGTCCGACATAGATGCTCGCTTCGAAGCCCGGCAAAAATTCGGCCATGGCCGGAACATCGGGCAGCACCGCCGCGCGCGTCGGGCTGGTCACCGCCAAGGCGCGCAGTTTCCCTGCCCTGACCTGTTCGATCGTCGACGGGAAGGTGCCGAAATAGGCTTGGACCTGACCGCCGAGCAGGTCGACCACGGCCGGGCCGCCGCCCCGATACGGCACATGCACCATGTCCACTCCGGTCTTGGTGCGGAACAACTCCCAGAACATGTGCGGCGCGCTGCCGACACCGGCCGAGGCCATGGTGACCTTGCCGGGATTATTCTTGGCGTAAGCGATCAGTTCGGGAACCGACTGCACCGGCAGCGACGGGTTGACGACGAGCAGGCCCGAGCCGCGCGAAATCGTGGCGATGGCCGAGAAATCGCGAACGATATTGAAGTTGAGGTTCTGATAGAGCGTCTCATTCCAGGCGTCGGCCGAAGTGGTCTGCAACAGCGTGTAGCCGTCGGGCGCCGATCTCGCCACCGCCTCCGCGGCAAGGGTGGCGCCGGCACCCGGGCGGTTCTCGACGATGAACTGCTGGCCAAGCTGTTGCGACAGCCATTGCGCCATCAACCGCGCATAGGTGTCGCTGATGCCGCCCGGCGGGTAACCGGAAATGATCCGCACCGGCCGGTCGGGATAGGTTTGCGCCGCGGCGACAACGGACAGCGCCGGAACAGCCATGACGGCCGCGGTCAGTTGCAAAAATTCGCGGCGGGGAAGCTTCACGTCATCCCTCCAAAAAAAGCGGATCACTCGGCCTTGATATTGGCGAACTTGTTGACCTTGGCCCACTTGTCGGTTTCGTCGGCGATGAATTTACCGAAGTCGGCGGGCGAGCCGGCAAACACGCCGCAGCCGAGATCGTCGAGGCGCTTGCGCATTGCGGGATCGGCCAGCGCGGCGTTGACCTCTTTGTTGAGTCTCGCGACGACGTCCGGCGGCGTCCCGGCGGGCGCGGTGACACCGTACCAGCCGCTCGCTTCGTAGCCGGGTAGAAATTCGGCGATCGCCGGAACGTCCGGCAAGACGTCCTGGCGCTTGGCGCTGGTGACGCCGAGCGCGCGCACCCGGCCGTCCCTGACATAGCCGAGCGACGCCGGCATGACGCCGAACATGACCTGCATCTGGCCGCTGAGCAGATCGGGCATCGCCGCCGACTCGCCGCGATAAGGCACATGGGTGAGGTTGACGCCGGCCATCAACTTGAACAATTCGCCGGCGACATGCAGCGGCGTACCGACGCCGCCGGACGCCATGTTGATCTTGCCGGGGTTAGCCTTGGCATAGGCGATGAATTCCGGGATCGTCTTCGCCGGCACGTTCGGATTCACTTCCATCACCAGGGGAATGAGCGAAATGCTCGCCACCGGCGCTGCGTCTTGCATGAAATTGAAATGCAGGTCGCTGTAGATCGACGGGTTGATCGCATTCGCCGACATGGCAAGCAGCAGCGTGTAGCCGTCCGGCGCCGCTTTCAGCGCGAATTCGGTGCCGATATTGCCGCTCGCCCCCGCCCGATTATCGACCACGACCGGCTGACCGAGCCGTTCCGACAGCCATTGCGCCATCAGCCGCCCGACGATGTCCGGCGAGCCGCCGGGCGGAATTTGCACGATCAGATGCAGCGGCCGCGATGGATAGTCGTCGGCCCGGGCGATGCGCGCCAGCGCCGGGGCGGCCGCGGCACCCGTCGCCAACATCAGAAATTTCCGGCGTGAACGCTTCATGACAACCAACCTTTCACCGGCTACTGACCCAACTTACTCGGCTTTGATCCCTGCAGCGCGGATCACCTTGCCCCATCGTTCGGTCTCGGTGGCGATCACTTTGCCGTATTCCACCGCCGTCAGCGGCGCCGTCATGCTGCCGAGCTCGGCGAATTGCGCCTTGACCTTCGGATCGTTCAAGCCGGCAGTGATGGCCACATTGAGCTTATCGATGATCTCCGGCGGCGTCGCGCGCGGCGCGCCGATGCCGTTCCACAGATTGGCTTCGTAGCCCGGCACGAATTCGCCGATCGCCGGAATGTCCGAAAAAATCTCCGAGCGCTGCGCCGTGGTGACGCCGAGCGCGCGCAGCTTGCCGGTCCTGATGAACTCGGCGGCGCCCGAGAGCGTGTTGAAATCGCAATTCACCTGCCCGGCGATCAGGTCGGTCAGCGCCTGCGGCTCGCCGCGATAGGCGACATGCACCGTCTCGATGCCGGTCATGATCTTGAACATTTCGCCGGAGACATGGGTGACGGTGCCGCTGCCGGCCGACGCAACCGTAATGCCGGGATGCGCTTTGGCATAGGCGATGAATTCGGGGATGGTTTTTGCGGGAAACGCCGGATTGACCAGCATGACGAAGGCGCCGCGGCTCACGCTCGCCACCGGCGCGATGTCGCGGATGAAATCGAAGTTGAGATGCTCGTAGAGCGCGCCGTTGGTGAACGACGCGGTCGACACCATCAGGATGGTGTAGCCGTCGGGCGGCGCATTCACCACCGATTCCGTTGCGATATTGGTGCCGGCGCCGGGGCGGTTGTCGACGACGACCGTCTGGCCAAGATGCTCCGACATGGCCTGGCCGATCAGGCGCGCGGTGATGTCGAGCCCGCTGCCGGCGGCGAAACCGACGACGAAATGGATTGGCCGCACCGGATAATCGAGCGCGGCAGCAAAATCCGGGAGCGCGGGCAGCGCGGCCGCGGTGCCGGCGAATTGCAGGAAGCGGCGGCGTGTCGTCTGCATGGTGATCGGCTCGGCGGATTTGCCGGCACGCTACACCGCGGCTTGAGGCCTAGGAAGAGCCGAACGGTCGCACCATAGTTCGGCGTTGTTACATTATTTCATTGCACGATGCGCGCGGCACGCGTTTCCCGCCAGCACGAAAATGCTCTAGCATGGGCGCAGAAGATCAAGAGTCGAAAGCATGACGTCGCATCACGCGCATGGCCACGGTCATCATCATGGTCACCACCATGATCACCACCACGGCCATAGCCATGCGCCGGCCACGTTCGGAACCGCCTTCGCGATCGCCACGGTTCTCAATATCGCTCTGGTGCTCATTCAAGCAGCCTACGGCGTGCTGGCGCATTCCATGGCGCTCCTCGCCGATGCCGGCCACAATGCCGGCGACGTGCTGGCGCTGGTCTTGGCCTGGGCCAGCCACGCCATCTCGCAAAGACATCCGACCGAGCGCTACACCTACGGCTTCCGCTCGTCGTCGATCATCGCGGCGCTGATCAACGCCACGATCCTTCTGGTGGTGACGGGCGCCATCGCCTGGGCGGCGCTCGAGCGCCTATTCGCGCCGCAGCCGGTCGCCGGCGTCACGGTGATGGTGGTGGCGGCGATCGCCATCGTCATTAACGGCGCCGCCGCCGCGGTCCTGGCGCGCGGCAACACCTCCGACCTCAACGTCTATGGCGCGTTTCTGCATCTCATCGCCGACGCCGCAGTCTCCGCGGGCGTCGTCATCGCCGGCTTGATCATCCTGCTCACCGGCTGGCTATGGATCGATCCGGTCGCGAGCCTTGTCATTTCCGGCGTGATCGTCTGGAGCACGTGGGGACTGTTGCGCGACGCCGCGAAAATGTCGCTGCAAGGCGTGCCGCCGCAGATCGATCCCGGCGCCGTGCGCATCTATCTGCAAACGCTGCCCGCGGTCGCCGAGGTGCACGACCTGCATATCTGGCCGATGAGCACCACCGAGACCGCGCTGACCTGCCACCTGGTCATGCCGGACGGCGATCCGCAGCCCGATTTTCTTGAGGTGGTTTATATCGGCTTGCAGCAGCGCTTCGGTATCGGCCACCCGACCATCCAGATCGAGCGCGGCGACCGGCCGTGCAAGTTGTCGCCGGAACATATCGTCTGACTATCGCGCCGCCGCGAAAAAGCCCGCGCCGGACACCGGCGCGGGCTTCTGGCAGTTTCAACCGAGCGAACGTTACGCCGGCAGGATGGCGACGATCTCCAAGGTGTTCGGATCGATGATCAAGAGCTGATCGCCGACCACGACATACTGGAAGCCGCGGTATTCCGGAACGATGGTCACGACCTCGGCCGGCAGCACCGCGACGTGGACGGTCCTCGGGACGGCCACACCAACGCGGATGCTGAAGTCCACATGGTCGACGCGCGCGACGTTGCGATCGCCGACGACGACGCCCCTGATCTTGGTGCGCTGGTCTTGCGAGAGCTGGACCGCTGCGCCGCCCGACCGGCCCGCGGGGCCGTTTTGCTGGCCCATGCGGTCTTGGTTGCCGTTGGCACCGGCCCGATCGTTGGCCTTGTCATTGTCTTGAGTGCCACGTTGGTTTTGCGCACCACGCTGCTCCTCGTTGCCACGCTGCTCCTGGGCGCCGCGCTGATTCTGTGGGCCACGCTGCTCTTGCGCGCTGCCCTGGGGATTGGGCTTGGCAGAGGGTTTACGCTCCTCCTGCGAGAAGCTCTTGCCCTGCTCGCCGGAGCCCTGCGGGGTGGTTGTCGACGGCTCGGTTTGCGCGTTGCCGCCGGACGGAGTGCTCATCGCGCCGCCTGGATTGCCCGTCTGATGTTGCTGGGCGCCTTGGGATTGCATCGCGCCGCCTTGTGTGCCGGCGTTCTGCGCTACGGCAAATGACGTACCCCCGATCAGGGCTGTCATCGCGACCGCAGCCAATAGCTTGTTCTTCATCGTGTTCCTCTTGGTGTCGTCCCTCTTCGAGCCCGTGAACATTGAAGTTCGCATGCCGCCCGGGGCCCGTCATGTGCTTGAGGGTAACCCTTCCCGCCCACGCCAGTTCCGCCACACCCTGACTTACCGGCGCCAGTCCGAGGTGCGACATTTCGCGAACATCTCGTCGCGACAGAAGTCTGTACCGATGATGGAACCAAAATGACACGGCGGCGTTGCGCTCGAGGGTGCGGTCCGGGGGAAATCCAATGTCAGGCATGGGATTTGAGTTGTCCGATCTCGCAACCGGCATCACCTCGACCATTGCGCTGAAGGAGCCGTTGCCGGATTTCCCCGATGCAACGCATCCCGGCGATTTTCTCAACGCGCTGCCGGCCGCGATTTACCTGACCGACGCCGCGGGGCGGATCACCTACTTCAACGAAGCCGCAGCCACGATGTGGGGCCGCCGGCCGAAGCTTAATGTCGATCTGTGGTGCGGCTCGTGGCGGCTGTTCCGGCCCGACGGCACGCCGCTGCCGCACGATGCCTGCCCGATGGCGATCACCTTGAAGGAACGCCGCGCGGTGCACGGCGGCCAAGCCGTCGCCGAGCGGCCGGACGGCAGCCGCGTGCCGTTCATGGCGTTTCCCACCCCGCTGTACGATGCCTCGGGCGCCTTCGTCGGCGCCGTCAACATGTTGATCGACATGAGCGAGCAGCAGCGCGCCGAGCAGGTGTCGCACCGCCTCGCCGCGATCGTCGAATCGTCCGACGACGCCATCATCAGCAAGAGCCTCGACGGCGTGATCGCGACCTGGAACAAGGGCGCCGAGCGGCTGTTCGGCTATCTCGAGCAGGAGGCCATCGGCAAGCCGATCACGATGTTGATTCCCGATCAGCACCGCGACGAAGAGACCCGTATCCTGGAACGCATCCGCCGCGGCGAGCGCATCGATCATTTCGAGACGGTGCGTCAGCGCAAGGACGGCAGCCTGGTCTCCATTTCGCTCACCGTGTCGCCGATCGCCGACGGCTTGGGCCACATCGTCGGCGCCTCGAAGATCGCCCGCGACATCACCGAGCAGAAGCGCCGCGAAGAACAGATCAATCTGCTCGCCCGCGAGGCCGACCATCGCACCAAGAACCTGTTGGCTCTGGCGCAAGCCACCGTGCATCTCACCAATGGCGAGACCGCGGCCGAGCTCAAGAGCGCGATCGAAGGCCGGCTCCGGGCGCTGGCCAATGCGCATACCCTACTCGCGCAATCGCGCTGGGCCGGCGCCGATCTGCGCAATCTGGCGCTCGAGGAATTGTCGCCCTACTGCACGGCCGGCGACGGCAAAGACGATTCGCGCGCGCAGATCGAAGGCCCGAGCCTGATGTTGGAGCAGCAGCCCGCGCAAGCGATCGCACTGGCGCTGCACGAGCTGACCACTAACGCCGTCAAATACGGCGCGCTGTCGGCCCCGTCGGGGCGGATCGCCGTGACCTGGCGGCTGCAATCGGTCAACCGACTAGCCGTGCGCTGGGTCGAAACCGGCGGACCGGCGGTGACGCCGCCGACACACCAAGGCTTTGGCACCCGCGTCATGACGCGCATCTGCGAGCAGCTCAATGGCGGGCTCAAATTCGATTGGCGCGCAGACGGCCTGATCTGCGACATTGCCATCGATATCTGAGGGACAGCCAGCCGGCCGCTACGGCCATAATTTCCGGCTGGCGAGGCTTGCGCCGTCGACCAGCGCCTTGAACTTTGCCCATACGATCGAAGGATGCACTTCGTTCGACCCGGCGAACGAGGCGAAGCCGCAATCCGCGCCGGCAATGACGCGCTCGCGGCCAACAACGGAGGCAAATCGCGTCAGCCGCTGCGCCACCAGCTCGGGATGCTCCACCAGCACGGTCGATTGCGTGATCACACCGGGTATCAAAACCTTGTCGTCCGGGATTTTGATCCGCTGCCAGTCTTCCCATTCGTGCTCGTGGCGCGGATTTGCCGCCTCGAACGAATAGGCGCCGGCGCGCACTTTCAAAATGATGTCGACGATGTCCTTGAGCTGCATGTCGTGGATGCGCGGGCCCATATTGATGCTGTAGTGGAACCGAATCCGATCCGCAGGGATCCCGGACAGCGCCGCATTGAGCGCCTCGACGCGCAGCTCGGCCCATTTGCGGCATGCGGCGATGTCGAGATCCGGCCGCGTGATGTAGTAGGTCACCAGGAACGGATCGTCGATCTGCAACAGAAATCCGGCATCCACGATCGCCCGGTATTCCTCGCGCATCGCCTCGGCGATGGCGAAAACGTAAGCCTCCGGCGTCGGATAATATTCGTTCGGTGTCGTCGCCTTGACATTGGACGGCGCGATGGCCGGCACGAAAGCCTCAGCCGCGCCGACGCCCGCCAGCGCCGCTTTGAGCGTCTCGAGATCGGCCTTGAGCGCGGCGTGGCCTTTGTAGGCGACGGGGCCTGAGCAAACCATCAGTGCGCGGCGGCGCCGGGCGCTGACCTGCTCGGCAATCGTGGACTGATAATATTCGGGGAAGTCGCGTGTCTCGCGCGTATTGGCGAACGGGCTCGGCCGAAAACCTTCGCGCTTTTCCAGGCCGCTCAATCGCGACGCCGCATAGGTGATGAAGCTCGGCTTGGCCATTTCGCCGTCACTGACGACATCGAGGCCGGCGTCGACCTGTTGGCGCACGCAATCGCATACCGCGTTGCGCACCCGTTCGGCATAGGCCTTCTCGTCGATCGCATTGCCATCCATGCGTGCCAGCATCAGCTCGAACAGATCGTCCGGTCGCGGCAGGCTGCCGACATGCGTGGTCAGGATGCGTTCGGTGCTGCGTTGCATTTTTTGCTTCCGGCTGAGAGCGCTCGCGACTATGGCATTGTCGAACCGGGCGCGGCAATCAACGCGGCCGTGCGCCCACCGCATGCGCCCCATACCGCCACGCAAGCTTGCACGACGATCGTGTGTTCAAGATACTCGCTGCCGATCGGCCGCGCGCTTCGGCGACACACAATAAAAGAGAACCCGATGAGGAAACTGCTGCAAGGCGCTACGTGGGCAGCGTGGGCGCTTGCCCTCTGCGTGACGGCAGCCAGCGCCCAAACCGATTTTCCGTCACGGCCGATCAAGATGTATGTGCCGTTTCCGCCGGGCGGCGGCATCGACGTCACGGCACGGATCGCGGCTGAAAGACTTTCCGACGTGCTCGGCCAGCAGATCGTCATCATCAACCAGGGCGGCGGCGGCGGCGCCATTGCGACCGACGCCGTGGTACGGGCCGACCCCGACGGCTACACGCTGCTCTACCACTCGGTCACCGGCATCACGCACGCCGCCGTCACCGAAAGCCTGTCCTACGACTGGCTGCGCGATCTGGCGCCGGTCTCGCTGATAGCACGTTTCGCACCGGTGATGATCGTCACGCCGACATTGCCGGTTAAAACCATGGCGGACTTCATCGCGCTGTTGAAAGCCAATCCCGGCAAATACAGCTATGGTTCCTCCGGCACCGGCACCGCCGTGCATCTCGCCACCGAGCTGTTCAAGCAGAAGGCTCAAGTCGACATCGTCCACGTGCCGTATCGCGGCACCGTGGCGGTGCTGCCGGATCTGATATCCGGAAGAGTCGTCATGATGATCGACGGCGTGCCGGCGGAAGCCAAGAACATTCAGAACGGCACCGTGCGGGCGCTGGCGGTGACGACCGCCGCCCGCTCACCATCGATCCCCGACGTGCCGACCATGCGGGAAGTCGGGTTGGACTATGAGGTGCCGTTCTGGACCGGACTCTATGCGCCGATCCGCACGCCACAGGTGATCATCGACAAGCTGGCGGCCGCGGCCAATCAAGCCATGCACGACGCCGGCGTCATCAAGCGTCTCGCCGACATCGGCACTGAAGCGGTCGGCTCGCCGCCGCCCGCGCTCGATGCGGCCACCCGCGAGCAGTTCGCGCTTTATCGGAAGATCGTGCGGGACAATCCGGCGCTGTTGAGCGGGCAGTAACGGCGCTCACGCCGTCTTTTGCACCTTCAGGCCGAGTTCGGCGATGGTTTCTTCGCGCATGATGAATTTCTGGATTTTGCCGGTCACCGTCATCGGAAACGCATCGACGAATTTGACGTAGCGCGGCACCTTGTAGTGCGCGATCTGGTCGCGGCAGAACGCCTTGATCTCCTCCTCGCCGGCAGTGACGCCGGGCCGCAGTTTTACCCAGGCGCAAATTTCTTCGCCGTAGCGGTCGTCCGGCACGCCGATCACTTGCACATCCTGGATTTTCGGGTGCCGGTATAAAAATTCCTCGATCTCGCGCGGATAGACGTTCTCGCCGCCGCGGATCACCATGTCCTTGATGCGGCCGACGATGTTGCAATAGCCCTCGGCGTCGATGGTGGCGAGGTCGCCGGTGTGCATCCAGCGCGCGGCGTCGATCGCCTCGCGGCTGCGTTCCTCGTCGCCCCAATAGCCGAGCATCACTGAATAGCCGCGAGTCAATAATTCGCCGGGCGTGCCGGGCGGCACGATGCGGCCGTTCAAGTCGACGATTTTCACCTCGAGATGCGGCTGGATGCGGCCGACGGTGGAGACGCGGCGCTCCAGCGGATCTTCGGTCGAGCTTTGGAAGCTGACCGGCGAGGTCTCGGTCATGCCATAGGCGATGGTGATCTCGGACAGATTCATCTTGGCGACGGCGCGTTTCATCACCTCGATCGGGCACGGCGAGCCGGCCATGATGCCGGTGCGCAGCGAGGTGAGATCGAAACGCTCAAACTCGGGATGATCGAGCTGCGCGATGAACATGGTCGGCACGCCGTGCAGCGCGGTGCAGCGTTCCTCGGCGACCGTTTCCAGCGTCACCAGCGGATCGAAACCCTCGCCGGGAAACACCATGCAGGCGCCGTGGGTCACCGCGGCGAGATTGCCCAAAACCATGCCGAAGCAGTGATAGAGCGGCACCGGGATGCAGAGGCGGTCATCGGGGGTGAGCCGCATCGCCTCGCCGATGAAATAACCGTTGTTGAGGATGTTGTGATGCGACAGCGTCGCGCCTTTGGGGAATCCGGTGGTGCCCGAGGTGAACTGGATGTTGATCGGTTCGTCGAATTGCAGGATCGGCGCAAGCTCGGCAATGCGCTTTGATTCGGCGTCGCCGCCGCGGGAACGAATCTCGGAGAATTTGAACGTGCCGGGATGCCAGCTGTCGCCGAGCAGCACCACCGAACGCAGCGCCGGCAACCGCGCCGATTCGAGCTTTCCCGGCGTCGCATGACCGAGCTCGGGCGCCAGCTCGCGCAGCATGCCGACATAGTCCGAGGTCTTGAAGCGCTCGGCGAGGATCAGCGCCTTGCAGCCTACTTTGTTGAGCGCATATTCCAGCTCGGTGACACGATAAGCCGGATTGATGTTGACCAGGATCAGGCCGGCCTTCGCGGTGGCGAATTGGGTCAGCACCCATTCCGAATTGTTGGGCGACCAGATGCCGATGCGATCGCCGGGCTCAAGGCCGAGCGTCAATAGACCAGCGGCGAGCTTGTCGACCTCTTGGCGCAATTCGCCATAGGTGAGTCGCACCTTCTGGTGCCGCACGACTAGGGCCGGCCGGTCCGCATGTTTGTCGCAGACTGCGTCGAAGAACCGCCCGATCGTCTCGCCGATCAGCGGTTGTTCGCTCGCGCCGTGGACATAACTTTGCGTGAGCGCGGTCATGGCATTCCCTCCGGTTTTGCCAGAGAGTAGCCCGGAATGAGCGACGGCGAAATGCGGGTTAAGCAGCCGGGATGGTGCCTAACCCGGGAATTGACCAGCCGAAACGCTCACTGGCAAGTCCAGCCGCCGCGGCCGCAAGTCGTCACGTCACCGTTGGCGGGAGCATTAAGCGCGACATTCCCCGTATTACCTTGATTGGGATGTTCGATATGGCAATTGGTAGGGTTGACGACAAAGCCAAATGACCCATAGCCATAAAACTGGAACATGTCTCCGCCGTTAACCCAGTTCGAGTAATGAAGCTCGGCAACGCCGCCGGGCGGCACCGTGCAGTCCTTTACGTTCGGGCCGTTAGGCAATGAGCAGGTACTCTTGTCCATATGGAGGTCCCAGCTCTCGTTGGAATTGTTGTAGAAATGTCGCGTTCCGCAGGCAAAGCCCGCATCCGGCAGGACGCTCAATGCAAATCCGGCGACTGCCAAAGCGACCAAGTTCTTTGATACCGTTTGCATAATTTCCTCTGCGTTTTGCTGCTGATGCCAACATGAAATTGCGTAACCGCAATCCACACTATTGGCAACGCGGCGTCAATTCCAGAATTTTGCTTCTGCCTTCGCGCTCCTCGCTTCGGTGCAACCGGACAACGCCGATGCTCGCGTAGCGAGCGGCTCCGTCCGGGCTACGAGTCCCGCAGTCCCGCCTGCTTGAGCAATGGATAGGTGCTGTCGCGGAATTCGGTCATGCCTGCGATATAGCGCGGCCATGACAGCAGCACGCCGTCGAAGCCGGCTTGCGACAGCCGCGATAGCCCGTCGACGATCTGCTCCTTGGTGCCGATCAGCGGGAACCCGCCCCAGCCCGAGATCATCATCTCGGCCATGGCCTTGCGGCGCGCTTCCGGATAGTCGCGCTGATTGATCTCGGCGCCCATTGTGTCGATGACGTTGCGGGCGGCGACCCAGTCGCCTTTCTGGTGGACATAATAATCGTAGAACGCGCGCGCCTCCGCCTCGGTCTCGGCCTGGATCACGGTGGCGTTGGTCCACACCTTCACCTCGCGGCCGTAGTCCTCGCGGGCGAGGCGATGATAGGCCTCGACATGGGCGATATGGGTGGCGATGTCGTGGGTGCGGATATTGGTGAAGACCAGATCGCAATGCTTGCAGGCGAAATGCCGGCCGCGCTCCGAGGAGCCGGCATTCATGATCGCCGGATAAGGGTGCTGGATCGGTTTCGGCTCAAGGTAGCCGCCCTTGATCTTATAGAAGCGGCCTTCGTGGTCGAAGCGCTCGTCCTCGGTCCACAGCCGCTTGACGATGGAAAGCCATTCCTCGGCGCAGGCGTAGCGGTCCTCGTGATTGAGCAGCGAGACGCCGAACATTTCCATTTCCGGATAATTCCAGCCGTTCACCACGTTGAGCGTGTAGCGCCCCTGGGAAATGTGATCGATGACGGTCGATTGCTTGGCGGCGATGATCGGGTGATTGAGCGCGACATGCGAGGTCGAGATCACGCCGGCGGCCTTCGTCGCGCCGGCGATGCCGGCGGCCCAGGTATAGGTCTCGAAACCGGGCCCCTGCGGATCGGTGTCCCCGCCAAAGCCGCGCCAGCGCGCCACCGGCACCAGCGCCTCGAAATCCATTTCATCGGCAAGCTGTGCCAGCGTCACCGTGTTGGGCCAGGTGATCTCGAGCCGGCCGTCGAGATCGGACATGACGCAGCCGGAATCGAGATTGGTCTGAAAGGTGCCGAGCTTGAGCTTGCGGCCGCCGAATGCCGGATTGGTGTCGCGCCGGTCCTTTTGCTGCGCCCTCATGCCGCCAAATCCTGAAGGTCACAGCGCGATTAAGTCAAGAAGGCGGCCTCGCCATCGCCGGAACCCTCCGCGCGTCCAAACGTTATCCAACCGACACCAATAACGTGTGGAGATCGCCATGGACTGGAACCGCATCGAAGGAAACTGGAAACAGACCAAAGGCAAGGTCAAAGAGAAGTGGGGTCAACTCACCGACGACGATTTGACTGCAGTCAACGGTAAGCGCGATCAGCTCGAAGGCAAGATCCAGGAGCGCTATGGCTTGGCAAAAGACATGGTGCGCAAGGACGTCGACGACTGGCTGAAGTTGCAAGACAAAGCGGCATAGAAACACAAAGCCGCCTGGATCGCGCACAGCACGCGCGAAGTGCGCGAGAGCGGGGACGGGTCATGGACTCGTCCCCGTGCCGTTTTGGGAACTCGCATCGTGGCCGATTCGTTGTCTGCAAAGCAGCAACACAGCGTACTGCAAAGCAGCAATACAGCGTAGGAGAATGTCCATGAGCTCTTCTCAGGACCCCGTTTCCGAGCAACACCGGCCGCAAAGCGAACGGCGCACCGTGGTGTCGACCCTACAAGCGCGCCAGGGCGCAACCGGGCATAATGTGCGTTACGTACTGGGCGTCGGCATGGCCGCGGTGGTCGTTGCTTTTGTGGTGCTTTACGCCGTCTATTTTGCTTAAAAACTCCCTCTTCCCCGGACCGACATTGCGGCGAATGCCCATCCCGAATGGGTTCGATTGGGATGGTTCGCGCGCCCGGCTTGGCGTAAAATGAGTCAAGCCGTGAACAGAAGATTTCGGCAGGGAGGAAATTGAAGATGCTCGCAGCTCTTACACTCGGTTTCATGCTGATGATCTGGGTCATCGTCATCTGGGGCGCCGCCTACTTCAACCAGAACGTCAATTGATTGAGCCGCGTCACGGCTCTCGCAACAGACGGCATGATCGCGGGCGGTTTTTTGAACGCTCCCCTCCTCCGTTACCGCTGCGACGCGCCGCCGCGCGAATTCCATATTGCGGTTGTTAACCCTTAGGCGTCCTGACGCCAAAATCACCGTGCCAGTGAAAAGGAAAAAAAACCGAACCAAGCGGAACCTGACGGCCGGACCCGCGTTCCGTGCTGTGGGGGAAAGCGTCATGAGTGGTCAGCGCCCGAAGGTGGCCGCGATCCCGTCCGGCATCGACGTGTTTATCGCTCTCGACCAGGCCGCGTTGGATGCCATTCCGACGGGGCTTTGCGTGTGCACGGCCGAAGCCGCGCTCATTCGTTACAACAGCCGCGCCATCGAGCTGTGGGGCCGGGCGCTGCCGCTCGGCGATCCTAACCAGCAACATGGCTCCGGCTTCCGGCGCTATCAGGCCGACGGCGCCCCCCTGCCCTTTGCGGCAACGCCAGTCGCCAGCGTGCTCCGCTCCGGTCAGCCGATCCTGGGTGCCGAGGTCATCATCGAGCAGCCAGACGGGTCGCGCGTCCCGGTGCTGATGAACGTCGCGCCGCTGCAGAGCAAATCCGGCCGCGTTGAAGGCGCGGTATGCAGCTTCCAGGCCTTGACCGAACGCAAGCGCATCGAGGAAGCGCTGCGCGCCAGCGAGGCCGAACTGCAGTCGGTGATCAACCGCACGCCGTTCATGCTGGTGCGCTGCAGCCGCGATCTGCACTATCGTTTCGTCAGCCAGGCCTATGCGCAGCTGGTCGGGGTTCAGCGCGAAGAGATTCTCGGCAAGACCATCGCCGAAGCGATCGGCGACAAGGGCTTCAACACGCTGCGGCCGCACATCGAAAAGGTGCTTCGCGGCGAAGCGACGGAATTCGATTGCGAGATCGACTTTCCGGAGGTCGGGCCGCGGCGCCTGCATATCGCCTACCGGCCGGAAACCGATGCGGCGGGCAAGGTCGACGGCTGGATCGCGTCGCTGCTCGACATCACCGAGCAAAGCCGCGCCGTGCAGGCGCGCGAGCAGCTCGCCAGCATCGTCGAATCATCCGGCGACGCGATCGTCAGCAAGACCCTCGACGGCATCATCGTCAGCTGGAACAGCGCCGCCGAAAACCTGTTCGGCTATGCGGCCGAAGAAATCATCGGCAAGTCGATTACCATCCTGATTCCGGCGGAGCTCCACGATGAGGAGCCGAAAATCCTCGAGCGCATCCGGCGCGGCGACAGCCTCGATCACTATGAGACGATCCGCCAGCGCAAGGACGGCAGCCGGTTTCCGGTTTCGCTCAGCGTCTCGCCGGTCAAGGACGCGCACGGTGCTATCGTCGGCGCCTCCAAGATCGCCCGCGACATCACCGCACGCAAGCGGGCCGAACATGAGCGTGACCGCATCGAAGGCGAGTTGCGCGAGCTCAGCGAAAAGCTCGAGCAAGAAGTCGAGCGGCGAACGCTGGAGCGCGACCGCATCTGGAACGTCTCCGAGGATCTGCTCGGCGTTTCGAATTTCGAGGGCTATTTTCTGAGCATGAACCCGGCCTGGAGCCGGCTCCTCGGCTGGAGCGAGGACGAGATCAAGGCGATGCATGTCAGCGAATTGCGCCACCCCGACGATACCGCCCATTCCGAGGCGGGGCGTAAGCAACTCGCGCAAGGCGTGCCGACGGTGCGGATGGAGAACCGGCTCCGCCACAAGGACGGCTCCTGGCGTTGGCTGCACTGGACCATGACCGAGGACAACGGACTGATCTACGTCGCCGGCCGGCACGTCACCGCCGAAAAGGAATCCGCAGCCGCCCTGCAACACGCGCAGCGACAGGCCGCCCATTTGCAAAAAATGGAGGCGATCGGGCAATTGACGGGCGGCGTCGCCCACGACTTCAACAATCTTTTGATGATCGTCAGCGGGCACGCGCAAAGCCTGAAGAAGCGCTTGAGCGAGACGCGGGATGTCCGCGCCGTGCAGGCCATCGAAATGGCGGCGACCCGCGGCGAAAATTTGACGCGGCAATTGCTGGCGTTCTCGCGCACCTTGCCGCTTAACCCGACGGTGATCAGCCTCGCCGATACGGTTGCGGCCATTCGCGACGTGCTGGCCGGAACCATGCACGTCAATATCGAATTCTCGATCGACGTTCCCGCCCCTACGTGGCCGGTCTGCGTCGATAAATCCGAGCTCGAGCTGGCGCTGGTCAATCTCGCGGTCAACGCCCGCGATGCCATGCCCGATGGCGGGTGCATAGCGATCACGGCCCTAATCGCTTCGTTGAGCGCGCACGACGTGCCGAATGGCGCGGCCGGCGATTATGTCGCGCTGTCCGTCGCCGATACCGGCTGCGGCATTCCGGCCGATCTTTTGCCACGCGTGGTCGAGCCGTTCTTCACCACCAAGGGGCCGGACAAGGGCACCGGCCTCGGCTTGTCCCAGGTTTACGGCCTGGCGCACCGCTCCGGCGGCACGGTGCAGATCGCGAGCGAGATCGGCCACGGCACCAAGGTCACGATCTATCTGCCGCGCAGCGAGGCGCCGATTGCCGCGCCGTCGCCGGAAGACAGCTCGGGCTACATGGCGGCCGACCCGCGGACCATCCTCGTGGTGGAAGACAACACGGACGTGAAAAACGTCGCCGTCTCGTTATTGGAGCAGCTCGGCTACAAAACCATCGCCGTGGAATCAGCGTCCGAAGCCCTCGACGTGTTGGCCTCGGGGCAGACGGTCAATCTGGTCTTCACCGACGTCGCCCTGCCCGGCCAGCTCGACGGCCTGGCGCTGGCGCGCAAGGTTACCGATCGCTACGGCACCATTCCGATCGTGCTGACCACCGGCTACACGCGGGCCTTCGACAGCGATCCGGAATTTCCGGTCTTAAGAAAACCCTATCAGATTTCCGCGCTCGGCCGGCTGATCCACCAGGCGCTTTATCCGCATTCGACCGGCGCTACACACTAGTCGATTACGCGGATGCTGGGCGGGCCGGATTCCACAGCGCCGATCACACGTGCGGCGGGGTAACCGGCGGCGGTGATTGCTTGCACGATCGCATCGGCGCGTTCGGGCGCGCAGGACACCAACAAACCGCCGGAGGTTTGCGGATCGGTCAGGAGATGACGTTGCCACTCGGGCAAGCTTTCGGGCAGCGTCACGTCATCGCCATAGCTCGCCCAATTGCGCAGTGAAGCGCCGGTGACGGCGCCTTGTTGCGCGAACGCTGCCGCCTCCGACAAGAGCGGCAGATCACGCGCGCGAATGACCAGCGTGAGACCGGAGCAGCGCGCCATTTCGAGACCATGTCCCAAAAGTCCGAAGCCGGTGACGTCGGTGATGGCGTGCACGGCGGCATCCTTCGCAAGCTCCGCGCCGACCCGGTTGAGCAGTGTCGTCGTCGCGATCATCTCGGCATAGCCCGTGGGCGACAGCACGCCCTTCTTGATCGCCGCCGAATAGATGCCGACGCCGAGCGGTTTTGTCAGGATGATGGCGTCGCCCGGCTTGGCGTCGGATTTGCGGCGCACGTCCTCGGTCTTGCAGATGCCGATGACGGCGAGGCCGTAGATCGGCTCCGGCGAATCGATCGAGTGCCCGCCGGCGACCGGAATGCCGGCCGACGCGCAAACCGCGGTGCCGCCTTTGAGGATTTCGCGCACGGTCTCAGGCGCGATCTTGTCGACCGGGATGCCTAGGATCGCCAGCGCCATGATCGGCTTGCCGCCCATGGCATAGACGTCCGAGATGGCGTTGGTCGCGGCGATGCGGCCGAAGTCGTAAGGGTCATCGACCACCGGCGTGAAGAAATCCGTCGTCGCGATCACGCAGGTGCCGTCGTCGAGCTGCCACACCGCGGCGTCGTCGGGCGTCTCGGTCCCGACCAGCAATTGCCGGTACGGCGCCGCGAGCGGCTGATCGGCCAGAAGCTGTTGCAGCACCGACGGCGCCAGCTTGCAGCCGCAGCCGCCGCCGTGGGCGAGGCTGGTCAATCGCACCATTGGGACATTCATGACTGCCTTCCCGCAATGAAATCTGTTGGTCGCATACGTCGATCCGCCGTCACACCGCTTTGGCGATTGCCGGCTCGCGCGCCACGAGCCGCCACGCCGCGGCGAGAGCAGAAGCCGCAACCGGAACGTCGTCTGCCGTCGTGCCGCGCCCGAGCGACAGGCGAACCGCGCCGAGCGCGCGATCGTGCGCAATGCCGAGCGCGGTAAGGATGGCAGACGGCTCCTCGCTGTCGGCATGGCAGGCCGACCCTGTCGAGGCCATGACGCGTGGACATTTTTCCAAAACCTGGCGGCCGGACGCGTCGGGAAACAGCACGTTGAGCGTATTCGGCAGCCGCCGCTTCGGATCGCCGACCAGAATGATTTCCGGAATCTCGCGCTTCAATGCAGCGAACAAATCGCCGGACAATCCAGAGAGCCGCTTTGTCTCCCGCTCCAGCATCGCGCCGGCGATCCTGCAGGCTTCCCCGAGCGCGACAATGTAGGGAACGTTCTCGGTGCCGGGTCGCCGGCCGCGTTCCTGGCCGGCGCCGAGGAGAAGCGGTGGCAAAGTGATTCCACGGCGGATGTAGAGCACGCCGACGCCTTTCGGCGCATAGAGCTTGTGGCCGGCGATCGACAGCAGATCCGCGCCGAGCTCCTCGACGTTGACCGCTATTTTGCCGACCGATTGCGCCGCATCGACGTAAACCAGAGCGCCGTGGCGGTGCGCCACCACGGCGATTTCGGCGATCGGCTGAATGGTGCCGATCTCGTTTTGCGCATGGATGATCGTGACCAATGCGGTTTTGCCATCGATCGCGGCGGCGACACGCTCGGCTTCGATCAAGCCGTTTGTTGTCGCGGCCACCCGCATGACCTTGTGTCCCTCGCCTTCAAGGTACGCGCAGCATGCCTCAGTCGCCGGATGTTCGATGGTGCTGGTGACGACGTCGCGGCGCCTATCGTCGATCCGCACCGCGCCGCGAATGGCGAGATTGCTTGCCTCGGTGCCGCCGCTGGTAAAGACGATCTCGTCGGGCGCAGCGCCGATCAGGGCTGCGACCTCGGCGCGTGCCGCTTCGACCGCTTCGTGCGCGCGGCTACCCAACCGATGCGCCGACGACGGATTGCCGAACTCGCCGCGCAGATAAGGCAGCATGGCGTCGAGCACCGCGGGGTCGACCGGCGTGGTGGCATTGTGGTCGAGATAAATGGGCGCCGTTCTCATCGCCGCTTCACGATCTTGAAAATGTAGACCTCGCCGTCGCGCGTGTTGACGCTGAGCGTATGGCCGGTCTGATTGGTGAATGCGGGCACGTCGATCACGGTCAGCGGATCGGTGCATTCGAGCACCAGTATGCCGCCGACCGGAATAGTGCGCAGCGCTTTCTTGGCGCGCAAAACAGGTTGAGGACAGCGCAGGCCGCGCAGGTCGAGTACGGTTTCGTTCGACGTCATGGCGCGGGCGAGCATCTCGCTATCGGTCCGCGACGGCAATAGCGCGCCAATGACGCCGTCCGCCACTCGGGCGGCGGCGATCGCCCAGTCGAATTATTCCGGCGTCTTGCTCGGCGAAAATTTCTTCGGCGGTCCGTTGAGATCCAAGCCGGTCGCCATGGACGGCTGATTTTGCGCCTCCGCCTCGTCGTGAACTTCGCCACCCTGGTTGCCACCGCCCGGCGTGGACTGATCCTTGGTTCCACCGCTCCAACCGTTGGTCACCCCTTTGCCTTGATCCCCGCCGGCGCTTTGCGCATGCAATGGCGTTGCGGCCAGCAGCGCGAGCGTAAGCGCGGACATAAGCAGAGTTTTCATCATCGCCTCCACGAGCGGGTTCGATGAAAAACAGCCCACGGATCGAAAAGGTTCCGACGGCGTGATGAAACTGGCGCCGCTGCGCCGATGCACGTGGCGGCGGCGTCGCCAAATAAAAAACAGCCACAGCGCAGATCAGCGCAGCGACTGTTTGCAAAAATGTGCCCCGAACCTCGGGAGCAAAGCGAAATGTCACGACACATCCATAGTGCGCCGGACCGCTTTGCCGATCAACATCGATGCGATTTCGCCTGCTCCTTGCACCGAATTATTTTGTCGCATCACGGGCGTGGCCCGGCCGCCGCCGAAAAGTTCAACGCTTTCAACCCTCGCGCGATCTATGCTGCGCTGCACAAATAAGCCAAATAGGGTATCGGTGGAACCCGGCTTGTTTGACACTGTTATTGTTCAAAAATACGCTTCAGGACACTGGTCTGCGTACCGTTCATCGACATGCTCTATCGGCCGATTGAGCGTGGATAGGGAATGTCCCCCGTGGGGGGCAAACGTCTGAGGAGACGACCTTGAACATGGAGCTCTCGCGGCGCCGGTTTCTTGCGGGCGCCAGCGCGGGTCTTGCCGGTACCACCATCGGGGCGCTTGGATTTGGAGGCGTCGAAGCCGCTTACGCCGCGGCAATACGGCCCTTCAAGCTCATCGGCACCACCGAAACCCGCAACACCTGCACCTATTGTTCCGTCGCTTGCGGCATCATCATGTATTCCAAGGGCAACCTTGCGAAGGGTGAGCAAGCCGACATCATCCACATCGAAGGCGACGTCGACCACCCGACCAATCGCGGCACGCTGTGCCCGAAGGGCGCGGCGCTGCTCGACATCGTCCATGCCGAGACGCGCCTGAAATATCCGATGGTGCGCAAGCCCGGCTCCGACAAGTTCGAGCGCGTCACCTGGGACTATGCGCTCGACCGCATCGCGCGCCTGATGAAGGACGATCGCGACAAGAACTTCATCGCCAAGAACGCCGACGGCACCACGGTGAACCGCTGGATCTCCACCGGCTTCCTCGCGGCCTCGGCAACCACCAACGAAACGGCCTGGGCGACTTACAAAGTCGTGCGCAGCGCCGGGATGCTCGTATTCGACAACCAAGCGCGGGTCTGACACGGCCCCACGGTGTCCAGTTTGGGCCCAACGTTTGGTCGCGGAGCGATGACGAATTCGTGGACCGATATCAAGAACACGGATCTCGTCGTTATCATGGGCGGCAACGCCGCCGAGGCGCATCCGTGCGGTTTCAAATGGGTCACGGAAGCGAAAGCCAATCGTGGCGCCAAGCTGATCGTCGTCGATCCGCGCTACACGCGCTCGGCGTCGGTGGCCGACTACTATGCCCCGATCCGCCAAGGCACCGACATCGCGTTCCTCAACGGGCTGATCAACTACTGTATCCAAAACGACAAGGTGCAGTGGGAGTACACCAAGAACTTCACCAACGCGACCTATCTGGTGAAGGAAGGTTTTGACTACCAGGACGGCCTGTTCACCGGCTACGACGAAAACCGGCGCGATTACGACCGCTCGACCTGGGATTACCAGATCGGGCCGGACGGCTATGTTCTCACCGATGACACGCTGCAGGACCCGCACTGCGTCTGGAACCTGCTCAAAAAGACCATAGCGGTCTACACGCCCGAAATGGTCGAGCGCATCTGCGGCACGCCGAAGGACAAGTTCCTGAAAGTGGCGGCGATGATTGCCGAGACGTCGGCCAAAGACAAATTCATGACGTCGATGTACGCGCTCGGCTGGACCCAGCATTCCAAGGGCTCGCAGAACATCCGCACCATGGCGATGCTGCAGCTCATCCTGGGCAATGTCGGCAGCCGTGGCGGCGGCATGAACGCGTTGCGCGGTCACTCCAATATCCAGGGCCTGACCGACATCGGACTGATGTCGCATCTGCTCCCCGGATATATGAACATCCCGGTCGACAAGGAGGATAGCCTCGACAAATACATGTCGACCCGCGGCTTCAAGCCGTTGCGGCCGGACCAGACCAGCTACTGGCAGAACTACAAGAAGTTCTTCGTCAGCTTCCAGAAGTCGATGTGGGGAGCTGCTGCGACGGCCGACAATAACTGGGCCTACGACTGGTTGCCGAAGCTCGACGTGCCGTCCTACGACGTGTTGCGCGCCTTCGAGCTGATGTTCCAAGGCAAGATGAACGGCTACTTCTGCCAAGGCTTCAATCCACTGTTGGCGTTTCCGAATCGGAAGAAGCTCACGGTGGCGCTGGCGAAGCTGAAATGGCTCGTCATCATGGATCCGCTCGACACCGAAACCGGGCGGTTCTGGGAGAACCACGGCGAGTTCAACGACGTGGATACGGCATCGATCCAGACCGAGGTCATCCAGCTGCCGGCGACCTGCTTTGCCGAAGACACCGGCTCGCTGGTCAATTCCGGACGCTGGCTGCAATGGCACTGGGCCGGCGGCACGCCGCCAGGCGAGGCCAAGAGCGACGTCTGGATCATGGCCCAGCTCGGCCAGCGCCTCAAAGCGCTGTACCAGAAGGAAGGCGGCGCGTTCCCCGACCCGATCGTCAACCTGAGCTGGAACTACAAGGATCCGGGCGATCCGACGCCGGAAGAACTGGCGCGCGAGATGAACGGCTCGGCCCTTCAAGACGTGCCCGATCCGAACGACGCCACCAAGATGATCCTGCAGAAAGGCAAGCAGCTCGTCAGCTTCGCCGCGATGCGCGACGACGGCACGACGGCTTGCGGCTGCTGGATCTATTCCGGCAGCTTCAATGAGGCGGGCAACAATATGGCCCGCCGCGACAACAGCGATCCCGCCGACCTCGGCACGTTCTCGAAATGGGCATGGTCGTGGCCGGTCAACCGCCGCATCCTCTACAATCGGGCATCGGCGGATCTTTCCGGAAAACCATGGGATCCGACGCGCAAGCTCATGGAGTGGAACGGCACGGCGTGGACCGGTGATGACGTGCCCGACATCGCGCCGAACGCCAAGCCCGAAGTGGTCGGCCCCTTCATCATGCAGCCGGAAGGCACCGGGCGCCTGTTCGCGCGCGCGACCATGCGCGAAGGGCCGTTCCCAGTGCACTACGAACCATTCGAATCGCCGATTGCCAATCCGATCAATCCCAGGATCAGGGGCAATCCGGTGGCGCGTGTGTTCAAAGGCGACATGGAGCAGTTCGGCGACGCCAAGGAGTTTCCCTACGCGGCGACCTCCTACCGGCTCACCGAGCACTTCCACTATTGGACCAAGCACAGCCAGATCAATGCTTCGCTCCAGCCAGAATTCTTCGTCGAGATCGGCGAAGAGCTGGCCAAGGAAAAGAGCATTGCCAACGGCAGCTGGGTCCGCGTCTGGTCGAAACGCGGCTCGGTGAAAGCTAAGGCGTATGTGACCAAGCGCATCAAGCCGATGATCTGCGACGGCAAGACCGTCCATGTTGTCGGCATCCCGCTGCATTGGGGCTTTATGGGCCGCGCCCGGAAGGGTTTTGGGCCCAATTCGCTCACCCCCTATGTCGGCGACGCCAATGCCGAGACGCCTGAGTTCAAGGCGTTCCTGGTCGACATCGAGTCCATCCCGTCCGGACCAGTGGCGTAGGGAGGAAGCCATGGCATTCGAATTCGAGCTTCCCAACCCGAATACGGTGAACCCGACGACAAATCTTAGCGACGCCGATCTGGTGCGCCGTTCGGCCTCGTCGGTGCCGGCGCCGACGCGTCAGCTCACGCCGGTGGCCAAGCTGATCGACGTGTCGAAATGCATCGGCTGCAAGGCGTGCCAGGCGGCGTGCCTGGAATGGAACGACAAGCGCGCCGACATCGGCACCTTTGCCGGCTCCTATGACAATCCGGCCGACCTGACGCCGGAAATGTACACGCTGATGCGCTTCACCGAGTGGGTGAACCCGCAGACGCAGAATCTCGAATGGCTGATCCGCAAGGACGGCTGCATGCATTGCGAGGACCCGGGGTGCCTCAAGGCTTGCCCGGCGCCCGGCGCTATCGTGCAGTACTCCAACGGCATCGTCGACTTCGTGCACGAGAACTGCATCGGCTGCGGCTATTGCGTGCGCGGCTGTCCATTCAACATCCCGCGCATCTCCAAGGTCGATAACAAGGCCTACAAGTGCACGCTGTGCTCCGATCGCATCGCCGTCGGCCAAGGTCCGGCTTGCGCCAAGGCCTGCCCGACCCATGCGATCACCTTCGGCACCAAGGAGGAGATGAACAAGCACGCCGCCGACCGCATCAAGGACCTGAAATCCCGCGGCTTCGCCAACGCGGGCCTCTACGATCCGCCCGGCGTCAGCGGCACCCACGTGATGTATGTACTGCATCACGCCGACCAGCCGGAAATCTACGCCAACCTTCCCGCCAATCCGCGCATCAGCCCGATCGTGGAATTGTGGAAGGGCACAGCGACCAAATATTTCGGCTTGGCCGCGATGGGCCTCATGGTCGCGATCGGCTTCGTGCATCACCTCGTCGAGGGCCCCAACACGGTCAAGCCCGAGGATGAGGAAGCCGCCAAACGACTGACAGGGAGTGGCCGGCCATGACGGCGTATGATGTCGAGCCGGGCGACAGCGTCCATCCGGGCGATCCGGTTACCGTCGACCGCTATACCGGCGGTGCGCGTATCAATCACTGGATCACCGCGACGTGCCTGGTGCTGCTGGCGCTGTCCGGCCTCGCGCTTTTCTCGCCGTGGCTGTTCTTCCTCACCGGCCTGTTCGGCGGCGGCCAGTGGACGCGGGCCATTCATCCCTGGATCGGCGTGGTGCTGTTCTTCAGCTTCGCCGGCCTGTTCATCCGCTTCTGGCGGGCCAATCTGTGGAAGGCCGAGGACGGCACCTGGCTGGCGCGGCTGCGCGACGTGCTGTCGGGACACGAGGAGCGTCTGCCGGAAGTCGGCAAATACAATGCCGGCCAGAAGGCGGTGTTCTGGCTGATGTCGATCCTGATCATCGTGCTGATCTCAAGCGGCCTGGTGATGTGGGACCAGTACTTCTACGGCTACACCAATATCGAGCAGAAGCGCATCGCGGTGCTGGTCCATTCCGCCGCGGCGGTCATCATCATCTGCGTCTGGATCGTGCACGTTTATGCCGCGATCTGGGTGCGCGGCACCATCGGCGCCATGACCCGCGGCCAAGTCACCGGCGGCTGGGCCTGGCGACACCATCGCAAGTGGCTTCGCGAACTGGTTGGTGGTAAGACAAACTGAACGACGGCCGGCGCCCGTCGCAAAAAGACGAGCGCCGTTCACCGGTCTGTCACGTGGCCCGTGCGGTTCGTGAGGTAGCAAATGAGTAAGGCCGGTGCCGCTGGGCACGATCCGATCCCGATAGGGGAAATCGCGGCGCCGCCGTTTGTGCGCCTGCCCGATCCGCTCACAGTATTTGCCACCCGTTCGTTGCGCTTTCGCACGCTGGCCGAAGGCCATCAGCTCGGGCCTTATCTGCTTTTCCTCGCCGCCATAAGCGAATGCCAGCATCGCATCCAAAAGGATCTGCCGGAGCCCGATCTGCCTGCCGATGACACCCGCGCGCGGGCGCGCGAGCACGCCATGCCGCCGCTCGACCGCACCCGCTTCACCACCGACGCGGCGCTCGATGCGACGCTGGATCGGCTATTGGCATTGGCTGCCACCATCGACATGCCGGACAATGCCCGCGCGGCGATCGAGCGCGCCAGCGGCGCCGATACCGCCGCGCGCGACGAGATGGTGCGTTCGGTGCTGGCGGATGCCATTCCGGTCGAAACGCTGGCCGATCACGTTTATATCGCGGCAGCGCTGCAGGTGCATTTCGCGCGGCTTGCGGCGCGGCTCGATCCGGCTGCGCTAGTGCCGATCGGCGACGGCGTCTGCCCGGCCTGCGGCGGCGCGCCGGTGGCGTCGGCGATCGTCGGCTGGAAGGGCGCGCACGGCACGCGGTTCTGCACCTGCTCGCTGTGCGCCACGCAATGGCATGTGGTGCGCATCAAATGCGTGCTCTGTGAATCCACCGCGGGCATCGCCTATGAGGAGCTCGACAGCGGACCGGACACGGTCAAGGCGGAGACCTGCGAAAGCTGCCGCGGCTACATGAAGATTCTGCATCAGCACAAAAACCCGCAGCTCGAACCCGTCGCCGACGACGTGGCCACGCTCGGGCTCGATATCCTGTTGCGCGAGAACGGCTACCGGCGCGGTGCCGTCAATCCGTTCCTGCTCGGTTATTGAGGCGCGAATGGCAAAAGCCGAATCCGCCGCGCTGCGCAAGCTGCCCTCGGTCGACGAGGTGTTGCGTACGGCCGTGGCAGCGGATGCTGCCTTCCGGTTCGGCCGCTCCGCGGTCGTCGCCGCGGTGCGCGAGACGCTTGCGGCAGCGCGCGCCAACGGCGCCGCGCCGGGCGGCTCGGACCATGTTGCGGCGGCGGCGCTGACGCGGCTCGAAATCGCGCAGCAGCCGAAGCTACGGCCGGTATTCAATCTCACGGGCACCGTGCTGCACACCAATCTCGGCCGCGCGCTGTGGGCGGAAGCCGCAATCGAGGCGGCGCAGGTGGCGATGCGCAACGCGGTCGCGCTCGAATTCGATCTCGGCGCCGGCCATCGCGGCGACCGCGACGATCTCATTCGCGATCTGTTGTGCGAATTGACCGGCGCCGAGGACGCCACCGTGGTCAACAACAACGCCGCCGCGGTCCTGCTCGTGCTCAACACGGTCGCCAAGGGCCGCGAGGCGATCGTCTCGCGCGGCGAACTGATCGAGATCGGCGGCGCCTTCCGCATGCCCGAGATCATGAGCCGCGCCGGCGCAAAATTGGTCGAGGTCGGTACCACCAACCGCACCCACAAGAAGGACTATGCCGGTGCGCTTGGACCGAAGACCGGGCTCATCCTAAAGGTTCACACCTCGAACTATCGCATCGAGGGTTTTACCAAGGAGGTTGCCGCGCGCGATCTTGCGGCGTTGGCGCGCGAGCGCAAGGTGCCGCTGGTCAACGACCTCGGCTCCGGCACGCTGATCGATCTCGCCCGTTACGGCCTGGCGCACGAGCCGACAGTGAAGGAAGCCGTCTCGGCCGGCGCCGATCTCGTCACCTTCTCGGGCGACAAGCTTTTGGGCGGGCCCCAGGCCGGCTTCATCGTCGGCCGCAAGGACTTGATCGCGCGGATCAAGAGCAATCCGATGAAGCGGGCGCTGCGTATCGACAAGGTCCGCCTCGCCGCGCTCGAAGCGACGCTGCGGCTTTATCGCGATCCGGATCGAGTCGCGGAACGCCTGCCGACGCTGCGTCTACTGGCACGGACCGAAGAAGACATCGAAGCGGCCGCGCGGCGGCTCCTGCCGATTGTTGCCGGCAAAATCGGTGCTGGCTTCGACGTTGCAGTCACGATTTGCCTAAGTCAAATCGGCTCGGGCGCGTTGCCGATGGAGACGATGCCGAGCTCAGGTTTTGCGATCAGGCCCCGCCCCGCCAAGAGAGGCGGCCGACAGCTCACCGCACTGTCCATGGCGCTGCGCAATCTGCCGGTCCCGGTAGTGGGCCGGATCGAAAACGGCGCGCTTATTCTTGATCTGCGCTGCCTCGACGACGAGGAAGCCTTCATCGCCAATCTCACCACGCTCGACGTCATCGAGAAATCCGATGCGCTGGCTTGAGGCGTTAGCAAAAAAAGCACGGCCGGACGACGACGACGCCAACGTCGCCGGCCGTATGGCCGAGGCCTACGAGGCGTCGAGCCGCGGCGACTATGCGCGTGCGCTGGAAATCTGGGGTCCGCTGGCCCATGCCGGCGTAGGCCGCGCTCAGAACAATGTCGGCGCCTGTTTCACCGAAGGGCTCGGCGTCGAACGCGACCCCAAGCTCGCATTGCAATGGCTGTCGCTGGCGGCGGCCGCGGGCGATGCCGTCGGCCAGCGCAATTGCGCGGCGCTTTATTTCAAGGGCGAAGGCGTCGAACAAGATTTTTCACGCGCGCTGGAGCTTTATCGCGCCGCCGCCGAACAGGACGACAGGGCGGCGCAGGACATGCTGAGCTGGATGCTGCTCGAAGGCGAAGTCGCCGCGCCGGATTACGTCGCCGCGCGGCGCTTCGCCGAGCTGGCGGCCGCGCACGGTATCGCCACGTCGATGACGCGGCTCGGCATGATTTTTCACAATGCGCTCGGCGTCGAGCGCGATCCGGCGCAGGCCGTGCAGTGGTGGCGGCGTGGCGCCGAACGCGGCGACGCCGACGGCCAAGCCATGCTGGGCGCGGCGTTCCATCTCGGCTCGGGCGTGAAGCGCGATCCGGTCGAGGCCCTTGTCTGGTTGCTGCGCGCGCGCGCCGGCGGCAGCCCGCTGGCGGGACAGTTCTTTCAAGCCGTGCGCTCGGCGCTCACGCCCGCGCAAATCGCCGAAGCCGAATGCCGCGCCGATGCACCCTTGCCGGAGCCCGCCTCATGATCGTCGGAACAGCCGGCCACATCGATCACGGCAAGACCTCGCTGGTGCGGGCGCTGACCGGCGTCGATACCGACCGGCTCAAGGAAGAAAAAGCGCGCGGCATTTCCATCGATCTCGGCTTCGCCTATCTGCCGGCGCCGGACGGCGCCGTGCTCGGCTTCGTCGACGTGCCGGGGCATGAGAAATTCGTCCACAACATGCTGGCCGGCGCCACCGGCATCGATTTCGTGCTGCTGGTGATCGCGGCCGACGACGGCATCATGCCGCAGACCCGCGAGCATCTCGCCATCGTCGACCTGCTCGGCATCGAGCGCGGCGTCATCGTGCTCACCAAGATTGATCTCGCCGCGCCGCCGCAGCAAGCAAAGGTCCTGGCCGACATCGCGCAGCTCTTGCAGGGTACCGGCCTGGACGGCGCCGAGATCGTTGCGGTCTCGACCGTGACAGGCGACGGCATCGACGCATTGCGCGAAAAACTGTTCGACGCCGCGCACACCATCCGGGCGCGCGCGACAGCGGAGCGTTTTCGGCTCGCGGTCGATCGTTCCTTCACTTTGGCCGGCGCCGGCACCGTGGTGACCGGCACCGTGCTGTCGGGCGCGGTCACTATGGGAGACCACGTGACGATCAGCCCATCGGGTCTCGTCGCGCGGGTGCGTTCGCTGCACGCGCAGAACCGGCCGACGGAGCACGGCGTTGCGGGACAGCGCTGCGCGCTCAATCTTGCCGGCGACGGCATCAGCAAGGACGCCATCGCCCGCGGCCAGGTCGTGCTCGATCCCGACCTGCATGCGCCGACCGATCGCATCGACGCCACCTTGCGGTTGCTCGCGCCCGAGCAGAAACCGGTGACGCAATGGATGCCGGCGCGGCTGCATCATGCCGCGACCGAAATCGGCGCCCGCATCGTGCTCCTTGGCGACGCAGCCATTGCGCCCGGCGGCGAAGCGCTGGTGCAACTCGTGCTCGAGCGGCCGATCGCTGCGGCAGTAGGAGACCGCTTCGTGCTGCGCGACACCACGGCGCAACGCACCATCGGCGGCGGCAAATTTTTGGACCTGCGCGCGCCGTCGCGCAAGCGGCGTACGCCGGAGCGGCTCGCGCAATTGCAGGCACACATGATCGGCGATCCGGAGCGCGCGCTCGCGGCCTTGCTCGAAACCGCTCCGCACTATGTCGATCTCACCGCGTTTGCGCGCGACCGCGCGCTCAGCGAAACGCAGACGCAAGCCATTTGCGAACGCCTCGGCATCATCAAGGCAACCGCCGCCGACCGCGTGTTCGCGCTGTCGGCGCCGGTCTGGCTGCAATTCAAGCGCGGCCTGTTGGCGGCGCTGCAAACATTTCATGCCGGCAATCCCGACCTCCCCGGCATCGGCCTCGAGCGGCTGCGTCTGCAGCTGCAACCGCGCCTGCCGGCGCCGGCATTTCTCTCTGTTCTTCAAGGCCTTATGCGGAACAAGGAGATCGCGCTGGACGGCGCCTGGGTGCGGCTTGCCGGCCACGAAGTCCGCCTCACGCCGGCGGACGAAAAAATCTGGCAAAAGATCGCGCCGCTCCTTGGCGGCGCCGAGCGCTTCCGGCCGCCGCGCGTGCGCGACATCGCGACATTGCTGACCCAGCGCGAGCCCGACATCCGGCGCCTGCTCAAGCTTCTTGGCCGCATGGGCAAGGCCGACGAGGTCGCGCATGATCATTTCTTTTTGCGCGAGACCGTGGCCGAGATGGTCGGCATCGTCGTCGATCTCGGCGCCACTTCGCCGAACGCCCAGTTCACCGCGGCGCAGTTCCGCGACAGGGTCGACAACGGCCGCAAGGTCGCGATCCAGATTCTGGAATTCTTCGACCGCCACGGCGTCACCTTGCGCCGCGGCGATCTGCGCCGCATCAACAAGCACCGGCTCGACCTGTTCCGCCGCGCGGCGGACATGGCGGGCCACGACACATCCGATTCAGGAAGAGACTCGTCCCCGGTGGGGCGTCCGGACTTCAAATCCGGGAGGGGCCGCGAGCCGGTCCTTGGTGGGTTCGACTCCCTCTCTCTTCCGCCACGTTAAGCAAACGGAGACCCTCGTTGTCGACTTCTGAACCCGACAAGCCGGCGACCGATTTCGACCGCTGGCTGGTGGACGAATTCGCGCAGACCGGCGCGTTCACGGCGCTTGTGGTTTTGGTCTCGATCGCCGAGACCAAGGTGCTGCCGCTGTGCTCGACCTATCTCAACGTCATCGGCACCGAGACCGACTGGAGCGAGATCGTCGTTTTGTTTGCCGGCTCAGGACAAGACTGGGACGGCGCGTCGTTTTTCCCGGTGACGGCACCCGATGGCGGCCCGCTCGATAATCCAAAGGCGCGGTTGCGGCTGCATGAACTGGAGTCGCGGCTCGACCAAAACCCGCTGGTGCTCAACGAAGGCAACTTTTTCGACAAATGGGGCCGCCGCCTCAAGGTCGAGGAGACCGAGTTGCAATGAGCGCGCGCCGCCTGCTCATCGTCCTGATGAACACCGACCCACGCAATCCCGAGGAGCTTGGCGCGCCGTTCTATTACGCCGCGGTCGCCGCGGCGATGGATCATCCGGTCGACGTGCTGTGCACCGCGACCGCCGGCAAATTGATGCTCAAGGGCGTCGCCGAAGCAATCACCATCAAGCCGGGCGACCCGATGACCGTCTACGACTGGATCAAGGAAGCCCACGGCCAGGGCGCCAAATTCTGGGCCTGCCCGGCCAATCTCGAATTGTTCGGCAAGTCCGAGGCCGACCTCATTCCGGAATGCAACGGCGTGATGGGCGCTGCCGCCATGATCCAGGACGTCATGGGCGACGACTGCCGCGTGCTGACTTTTTAGAGGCCCCGCATTGGCTCGCGTCCAAGATCACGAATTCCCCGAGCATCTCTTCTACGACGTCGAGAACCAGATCTGGTACGCGCCGTTGCCGGACGGCACGCTGCGCACGGGCTTCACGACCTGGGCGGCGGCGCTGATGGGCGAGGTCCTGGTCTTCACGCCGAAGCGGCTCGGCCACGCTTTCGAGAAGGACCGCTGGTTCGCCATGGTCGAAGGCGGCAAATGGGTCGGCGCGGCGCGCGCCGGTTTCGATGGCACCGTGGTGGCGCACAACGAAGATCTGGTCGCCAAGCCCGAGCTTTTGACCAGCGACGCATTTGGTGACGGCTGGATGCTGATCGTGCGGCCGACCCACGACGACTGGAAGACGGGCCTGGTCACCGGCACCGCCATCGGCCCGACGATCGAGCGCTGGATCGCCGGCGGCTCATACAAGGAACGGACCGCCTGAACCGGCGACGAAAAGACCGTTTCCGGTCCGCACTTTGTCTGCGATGATGCGTTGGGGCCGGTCCCACCCGTGCGCGGAGGTGGGCTGGCAAAGTCACGAAGCAAGCGATCAAGGGAGGAGCGACCATGACGCCAAAAGCGGGGGCACCGCAGGCAAAGCACAGCGGAAAAGTCGACCGGCAACGCCGCAAGCTGGTCAAGCTGATCGCGGCGGGCAGCGCCGGCGCCATCGCCTCGCCGTGGATGTTTCAATCCTCGCGCGCTGCGGGGAAGACCATCAAGATCGGCATGATCACGCCGGAGACCGGACCAATCGCCGCCTTCGGCGAGCCGTCGAAGTGGGTGGCAGAGGGCGTGAGCAAGGCTTTGGGCGACGGCATCATGGTCGCCGGCGACAAGCACCCGGTGCAAATCCTCAACCGCGACAGCCAGTCGAATCCGAACCGCGCCTCGGAAGTGGCGGCGCAGCTCATCAATAACGACAAGGTCGACATCATGATCGCCTCGTCGACCTCCGACACCACCAATCCGGTGGCCGACCAGTGCGAGCTTGCCGGCGTACCTTGCGTGACCTCGGACGATCCATGGCAGGCCTGGTTCTTCGGCCGCAAGGGCGATCCGAAGAAGGGGTTCGACTGGACCTACCACTTCTTCTGGGGTTTCGACATGGTCGCCAACATGTTCGCCGAGATGTGGCTGACATTGCCGACCAACAAGACCGTCGGCGTGATGCTGACCAACGATCCCGACGGCGTTGCGGCAAGCGACCCGGTGCACGGGCTGCCGGCCACCATCAAGGGCCACGGTTTTGACGTGCACTTCCTCGGCCTTTATCCGCCGCTGTCCGACGACTTCACCTCGCAGATCGCCGAGCTGAAGAAGGCGAATTGCGACATCGCCTGCGGCATTTTCAATCCGCCGCAATTCGCGATCTTCTGGACCCAGTGCGCGCAGCAGGGCTATCGGCCGAAGATCGTCACCCCGCCGAAGGCGCTGCTGTTCCCCACCGCCGTCGAGGCGCTGGGCGATCGCGGCGCCGGCATGTCGACGGAAGTGTGGTGGTCGCACCATCACCCGTTCAAGTCGGGCCTGACCAGCGAGACGGCACAGCAATATTGCGACGCCTACGAGAAGGCGAGCGGCAAACAATGGACCCAGCCGCTCGGCTTCAAGCACGCCAATCTCGAAGTCGCGATCGACGCACTCAAGCGCGCGAAGACGCTCGAAGCCAGCGCCATCCGCGACGCCATCGCGGCGACCGACTACCAGTCGATCGTCGGTCCGATCACCTGGAAGGGCGGGCCTACCAATCCGGTGCCCAATGTGTGCACCACGCCGCTGGTCGGCGGGCAATGGGTCAAGGGCACCAAGTTCAAGTACGACTTGAACGTCGTCTTCAATAAGTCCGCGCCGAATATCCCGCTCGACAGCCCGTTCGTGCCCATTCAATATTCCTGACGGGATACGGGCCAGCGAAGTAAGGCCGCCGCGCCGACGCGCGGCGGTCGTCAGCAAAGTCGTTCATGACAATTCTTCTGGAACTTGACGGAGTGTCGAAATCCTACGGCGCGCTCAAAGCCGTGGACACCGTGAGCCTTGCCGTTGCAGACGGCGAGGCGCTCGCCGTGATCGGTCCCAACGGCGCCGGCAAGACCACCCTGTTCAATCTGATCACCGGCGACGTGGCGCCGAGCAAGGGCCGCATTGTGTTCGGCGGCGCCGACATGACCGCCACGGCGCCGCACGCGCGGTCGCGGCTCGGCATCGGCCGTTCCTATCAAATTCCGCATCCGTTCGCGAATATGAGCGTGTTCGAGAACCTTTTGGTCGGCGCTATCTATGGCGGCGGCAAGAGCGAGCGCGACAGCTACCCACGCTGTTGCGACGTGCTGCGGTTGACCGGACTTTACGACAAGGCCAATGTGCCGGCGCGGACGCTGACGTTACTCCAACGCAAACGCCTGGAGCTGGCACGAGCGCTGGCAATCCAGCCAAAACTATTGCTGCTCGATGAGATCGCCGGTGGGCTCACCGAATTCGAGTGCGGCGAACTGGTCAAGACCATCAAGACCATCCACGCCAACGGCACGACGATCGTCTGGATCGAGCATATCGTCCATGCGCTGGTGTCGGTGGCAAGCCGGCTAATCGTCATGAATTTCGGGCAAGTTTTGGCGCAAGGCGATCCGCGCGAGGTCATGGCCGAGCCCAAAGTGCGCGAAGTCTATATGGGCATGCCGGTGTCATGAGCCTGCTCGCGACCAACAACCTTTCGGCGTTCTACGGCGACTTCCAGGCGCTGTTCGATATCAATGTCAGCGTCGCGCAAGGCGAGACCGTCGCCATCATCGGCGCCAACGGCGCCGGCAAAACCACGTTCCTGCGCGCCGTCGCCGGCGCGCTGTCGACCAAGCCCGAGATGGTGATGTTCGACGGCCGACCGATCGGCCACCTGACGCCGCACGAAGTGGTGCGGCTCGGCATCGCCATGGTGCCGGAAGGCCGCCGGCTGTTTCCGAGCCTTTCGGTCGAGGAAAACCTTCTGCTCGGCGGCCATAGCGAGCGCAAAGGGCCGTGGAATTTAAAGCGCGTCTATGAGCTGTTCCCGCGCTTACGGGAATTGCGCCACCTGCCGGCGCCGGCTTTGTCGGGCGGCCAGCAGCAGATGGCGGCGATCGGCCGCGCCTTGATGGCCAATCCGCGGCTCCTGCTGTGCGATGAGCTGTCGCTGGGCCTGGCACCGGTCGTCATCCGCGACATCTATCAATGCCTCGGCGCCGTCACCGCGGAAGGCATCACGGTTGTCCTGGTCGAGCAGGACATCAATCGCGCGCTCGACGCTTCGGTGCGCTTCTATTGCTTCCAGGAGGGCCGCCTGGCGCTCAGCGCGCCGACCAAGAATTTCGATCGCTCAGCGATCACGGCTGCGTATTTCGGTTTGTAAGGCAGCCAAGATGGAATGGCTCAACATTCTTATTCAAGGCAGCCTGCTCGGCGGCATCTATGCTCTCTTCGCCATCGGGCTGTCGATGTCGTTCGGCATCATGCGGCTGGTCAACATCGCCCACGGCGACTTTATCGTGCTCTCGGCCTATGTGGCGCTGGTGGTCACCCAAGGCACCGGACTCGATCCGATCTCGAGCCTGATCATCGTCGTGCCGGTGATGTTCGTCGTCGGCTATGCCATCCAGCGCGGCTTGTTGAACCACACGCTCAGCGGCGGACTGTTGCCGCCGCTCCTCGTCACCTTCGGCATTTCGGTGATCATCCAGAACGGCCTGCTGGCCGGTTTTGGCGCCTACACGCAGCGGCTGCACGAAGGCGCCATCGAAACCGCGAGCGTGCAGATTTTTGGCGGCATCTCGATCGGCGTCTATCCTCTGGTGGTGTTCGCCGTGGCGGTGTTCGCCATCGCCAGCTTGCAGCTTCTGTTCTACCGCACCGGCCTCGGCCGCGCCTTTCGCGCCGTGTCCGACGATGCCGATACCGCGGAACTGATGGGCATCGACAACCGCAAGCTCTACGCGCTGGCGCTCGGCATCGCCATGATTTTCACCGCCATCGCCGGCGTGCTGTTTGCCATCCGGACCATCTTCGATCCTGCGGCCGGACCGATCCGGCTCATTTTGGCTTTTGAGGCCGTGATCATCGGCGGACTGGGCAATATGTGGGGCACGCTGATCGGCGGCGTGGTGCTCGGCGTGGCGCAGGCGGTCGGCGCCGCGCTGTCGCCGACCTGGCAAATCCTGGCCGGCCACATCGCCTTCCTGGTCATCCTGATCGTTCGCCCGAGCGGGCTGTTTCCGCGCACGAGGGACTGACATGGAGCCCGAGCGCGTCGAGCGTGGCACGAAAGCGAGTCGGACCTTCACCGTCGTCGCGGCGCCGGCGCTGGCCGCTCTGGTGGCCTTGCCGTGGTGGGGGGACGCCGGCTGGATGCGGCTCATTGCCGAGATGGCTTATTATCTCGCGCTCGCGCAGTTGTGGAATCTGCTCGCCGGCTATGCCGGCCTCGTCTCGGTCGGCCAGCAGGCCTATGTCGGGCTCGGCGGCTATGCGCTGTTCTATTTGACCGGCGCGCAGAACATGAACGTCTATCTGGCGCTGGCGATTGCCGGGCCGTTCGCGGGCCTGATCGCGATCCCGGTCTCGTTCGCGGTGTTCCGCCTGCGCGGCGCCTATTTTGCCGTCGGTACCTGGGTCATGTCCGAGGTCTTTGCGCTGTCGGCAAGCCTCATCGCGGTGCTCGGCGCCGGCTCCGGCCTGTCGCTGACGCCGGCGATCTTGCGGCAGATCTCGCCCGACCGCGGCAGCCGCGATGCCATCCTCTATCTGATGTCGCTTGCGATCTCGGTGGTGGTCTGCGCCATCGTCTATCTCTTGCTGCGCTCGCGCCACGGCCTGGCACTCACCGCAATCCGCGATTCCGAGCCGGCGTCGGCGAGCCTCGGCGTCAACACCTTCCGCACCAAATTCATCATCTATGTCGCCACCGCCGCCTGCACCGGCCTGATCGGCGCGCTGATTTTTTTGCAGAAGCTGCGCATCTCGCCCGAGGCAGGTTTCAGCATCAACGACTGGACCGTGGTGGTGATCTTCATGGTTGTCATCGGCGGCATCGGTACAATCGAGGGGCCGTTCATCGGCATGCTGGTCTACATTACGCTACGCGAGCTATTGGCCGACTACGGCACCATCTATCTGATCCTAATGGGCATGATCGCGATCGCAGTGATGCTCAAAGCGCCGTCGGGGATTTGGGGCTGGGTCGTGCAGCGCTACGATTTGCAGCTTTTCCCGGTCGGCCGGCGTTTGGTGCTGGCGCCCCCGACGCCGCCGCAAACATCCGAGCGATAGGAGCAGCGCATGCCGCCCTCCCCTCCCCAGAGCGCGACCAAGCAGGAGATCATGGATCGCGTCCGTGCCATGGCGCCGCGCTTTGCCGAGCGCGCCGCCGTGGCGGAAGAAGCGCGGCGCATTCCCGAAGCGTCGGTCAAGGACATGCTCGACGCCGGCTTTGCCCGCATCCTGGTGCCGAAGAGCGTCGGCGGCTACGGGCTTGGCTTCGACACCTGGTTCGAGGTGACGCGCGAGCTCTGCAAGGCCGATGCCTCGCACGGCTGGTGCGCCAGCCTGATCATCCACCACAATCATTTGATCGCGCAGTATCCGCAGGCTGCGCAAAAGACGCTGTGGGCTAACGGTCTCGACGTGCCGGTGGCGGCGTCGTTCGCGCCGGCGACAGTAGCGGTGCCGGTCGACGGCGGCTATCGCGTCTCCGGAAAGGGCTCGCCGTTCGCCAGCGGCGTCGATCACTGCACCTGGGTCATGCTCGGCGGCATGGCGCAGGACGGCGCCACGCCGGAGTGGAAATTCTTCCTGGTCGCGCCCGGCGACTACACCATCCGCGACACCTGGTTCACCGCCGGCATGCGCGGCACCGGCAGCAAGACCATCGTCACCGACGGCACCTTCGTGCCGAGCGGGCTGGTGCTGACCTTGGCGGAATTGCGCGACGCCAAAACGCCGGGCGGCGCCATGCACAGCGATACCATCTTCCATACGCCGTTCTTCTATTACGCGCCGATCTCGTTCGCGACGCCGATGCTGGGCGCGGCGCAAGGCGCCTACGAGCATTTCCGCGACTGGACCAAGACGCGCCAAGCGCAAGACGGCTCATCGGTGGCCGAAAAAACCTCGGTGCAGGTGCGCATGGCGCGCGCCGCCGCCGATCTCGATGCCGCCGATCTTCTGTTGCGGCGCGCCGTGAATGTCACCGACGCGCCGCAGGATTATTCGCCGCATCATCTGGCGCGCTCGGTGCGCGACTTCGCCCGGGTATCCGAGCTGACGGTTTCGGTGATCGACACGCTGGTCGCGTTGAGCGGCACGGCGAGCTTCAACACCTCGCACCCGCTGCAGCGCGCCTGGCGCGACATCCACTTCATGTCGATGCACATCGCCGTCAACACTGAGATGAATTTCTCGCACTACGGCCGCATGGAGCTCGGCCTGGGGCGCGACGCCAGCCGGCCGTATTTCTAATTGTTTTCCGTCACCCTGAGGTGGCCGCAAAGCGGCCCTCGAAGGGCGACGGCATCCAGGTCGGCTGTTGCCGACCTGGACTACTAAAACGAGTCTGATTTCGGCTAAAGCCGAAATCAGTTGGCCGTGCATCCTTCGAGGCTCGCTTCGCTCGCACCTCAGGATGACGGAAAACTGCGCTGCGCCCGGGAGACGTGTCGCGGTAATCACCGCAGCCCCGCCTGCTGCACCAGCGGATAGACCCTGTCCTTGAACCAGCGCTGGTCCTCGATATAGCGTGGCCAGTTCAACAGCGTGCCGTCGAGGCCCATCTTCGACATCCGCACCAGCCCATCGACGATCTGCTCGGGCGTTCCGATCAGCGGATAGCCGCCCCAGCCGGCGATAAAATGCTTCTTCATCTCGGCGAGCACCGGCGGCGGCAGCGTCTTGGCATTGGCGATCATGGTCTCGACCAGATTTGAGACTGCCTCCCAATCGCCTTTCGCGTTCACGTAGTCCTCGAAATAGTCCTTCGCTTCCTTCTCGGTCCCGCCCTGGACCACATAAGCGTAGCTCCAGACCTGGATGTCGCGGCCGTATTCCTTGCGGGCGAGCTCGCGATAAGAGTCGACCTTGGCCTTGCAATCGTCGAAATCGTGCGAGCCGAACACCACATAGACCATGTCGCAATATTTGGCGGCAAAATGCTGGCCCTTGTCCGAGCCGCCGGCATTCATCACCGGCGGAAACGGCTTTTGGATCGGCTTCGGCTCAAGATACCCCTTTTTAATCGTATAGAAGCGGCCTTCGAAATCGAACGGCTCCTGCCGCGTCCACAGCTCTTTCAAGATGTGCAGCCATTCGGCGGCGCAATCGTAACGGTCGTTGTGCTCCATCAGCGGCGAGCCGAACATCTCTATCTCGGGCCGGTTCCAGCCAGTGACGATGTTGAGCGCGAAGCGGCCGCCGGTGACATGATCGATGGTGGCCGCCTGCTTCGCCGCCATCACCGGATGGATGGTCGGCACGTGCGAAGTGGCGAAGATACCGGAATAATGCGTCGAGGCGCCGATCGCCGAGGCCCAGGAAAAGCACTCGAAGCCGGGCCCGTTGAAATTGGTGACCCCGCCAAAGCCGTGCCAGCGTCCGATCGGCACCAGCGCCTCGAACTCCATCGCCTCGGAGATTTTCGCCAGTTCCAGCGTGTTCGGCCAGTTGATCTCGAGCACACCGTCGATGGTGGAAATGGCACAGCCGCGGTCGAGATTGGTGCCAAAAGTTCCGAGCTTGAGCTTGCGGTCGTTGAAAACCGGATTGGTATTGCGGCGCTCCATTGACATTCCTCCCGCGCGTGTGCGGAAAGCTTACGAATGCAAGCACGCTGTGGCAATCGGCGCGCGATCGTGCAAAATATCGCCGTTCAATGCTGGAGCCGGCCATGTCGATTTTTGCCGTGAACTATCTCTGCCGCGAGGTTTTGCGCAACCACGCCTTCCGCGCCGCCATGAAGGCCGATCCGGCCAAGGCGCTGGCAACCCTCGACCTCACCGACGAGGAGCGCCGTTGCCTCTTGGCCGGAGACGTCGGCCAGCTCTACCGCATGGGCACCAACGGCTTCCTGATGAACTACCTGGCCCGCTTCGAGGTCTGCGGGCTGAACGCCGAGACCTACAACCAGCGCATGCGCGCGGTGAAGGTCGACGAAATCGGCCAACCGGTGGCGTGAGGCGGAACCAGCAAGAGGAGCGCATTCCATGGCCCAGATCGTCGCCGGTTTCGGCGTACCGCACACCCCGATCTTCCCGCATTTCGTCAAGCGCGACGGGCCCGATTGCGAGATCGCAAAGCTGTTCGGCGCGCAGAAGGAACAGCTTGCCGCGACGCGGCCCGATTTGATCGTGATGTTCGACACCGATCATCTCAACACCTTCTTCCTCGACGCGCTGCCGATCTTCGCCGTCGGCATCGACAAGAATTTCAAGGCGCCGAACGACGAGCCGCGCGACGTGCCGAATTACGTCGTGCCGTCGTTGCCGGCGCTGGCCGCCCATATCCGATCCGCCGCGGTCGCCGCCGGCTACGACGTTGCCATGACGCAGCATTTTTCGGTCGATCACTCGGTCACCGTGCCGCTGCATTTTTTGACGCCGGACATGAAAATCCCGGTCATCCCGTTCTTCATCAGCGGCCATGTGCCGCCACTGCCGCCGGCGCAACGCTGCTATGCACTCGGCCAGGCGGTGGCGCGCGCCATCGGAGCGTGGCCGGCGCCGTTGCGCGTCGTCGTCATGGGCAGCGGCAGCTTTTCGCTCGAAGTCGGCGGCCCGCGCATGGCGGCGAGCCGCTCGGATGGCGTGCCCGACCCGGATTGGGCGGCGCGGGTGATCAAACTGCTTGAGGAACAAAAGATCGACCAGCTGATCGCCGAGTCGACAGAGCATCGGATGCTGAAGGCCGGCAATGTCGGCGGCGAATTGCTGAACTGGATCGCCATGCTGGGCGCCATCGGCAACCGCAAGCCGACCTATGTGGCGCCACAGATGCAGAACGGCCACGCCTACGGCGTATGGCGATGGAACTGACCGTCAAAACATCGGATAGGCCGGATTGAGGCCCAGGCCGAACTCCATCCGCCCGAAATTCTCCGCCGGCACGTCCCAGTTCATCACCACATGCGAGGAGATGGCGTGCGCGTCGCGCCAGCAGCGCTGGATCGGATTGTCGTCCATCAATCCGCTGGAGCCGGAGATCTTGACCAGATCGTCCATCGCCTCGCGCAGCTTGCGCACGGCGAAGGTGAAGTCGCGACGCAACAGCGTGCGGGTCTCGAGCGACATGCCGGAATAATCCTGCCGCGCTAGCTTGAACGCGCGCCGCGCCAGCAGTTCCGCCGCATCGATCTCGGCGGCGATCTCGGCGACACGCATCTGCACCGGCACGTGCTGGGCGATATTGAGCGCCGTGTAGGTCAGGTAGCGCTTTCGCGTCCACTGCACGAAGTCGGCATAGCCGCCGCGCGCGAGGCCGAGCACCGGGGCGAGCAGCGCATAGCTGTGTACTGCGATGAACGGCGTATTGAAGATCGGATTGGTGTTGACCTTCGACCCCGGCGAGCAGGCGTCGCGCAAGGTCGAGAACGACACGCTGCGATGTTCGGGCACGAAGACGTTATCGAGCACCGAGGTGTTCGAGCCGCTGGCGCGCAAGCCGGCGCAGTACCAAGTGTCATCTTGTTTTACCTCCGACACCGGCACCAGATAAAGCCGCATGTCGGGATGATCCTCGCCCTCGCGCTGCACCAGGCCGCCGATCATGATCCAGTGCGAGTGCCGCAAGCCGGAGCACCACGACCAGCGGCCGTCGAGCCGATAGCCGCCCGGCGCCGGCGCAACCTTGCCGGTCGGTGCCGCCGAGGTGGCGATGCAGGCGGCCTTGTCGCGGCTCCAGACGTCGTGCTGCGCCTCTTCCGGAAACAGCGCCAGGATGCAGGCGTGATCGGCGAGATAATTCAGGCACCAGGCCGACGAGCCGCAGGTCGATTTGCCGAGTTCGACGGCGATGTCGAACGCCACTTCATGGTCGTGCTCGTAGCCGCCCCAGCGCTTTGGTTGCAGGGTGTGGATCAGGCCGGCGGCGATGAATTCGTCCACTGACGCTTGCGGAATATTGCGGTCGCGCTCGGCCCGTACCGCGCGTTCGCGCAGTTTTGGCGCCAACGCGCGCGCCCGTTCGACCAACTCCTCGGCGGTCGGAATGGCACCCGGCGCGGCGGCCGGACGCAGCTCGGCGACGCTCATGGCATTTCCTCCTGTTGGCAAAAGAGTGCGCCGGCAATCAGCGCGGATCAAGCCTTGCGCCCGGAAACGGCGGCGTTATCGTGGCGGCCACGGCGGCGGCAACCCGGAAGGAAAGCGCGATGCGTCTTGGGATATTCATGATGCCGGTGCACCCGCCGACGCGCTCGTTCACCGATACGCTGGCCGAGGACGAGGAGAAGTCGCTCTACGCCGATGAGCTCGGCTTCGACGAATTATGGGTCGGCGAGCATTTCTCGGCGACCACCGAGCCGATCCCCTCGCCGCTGATGTTCATGGCGGCGCTGGCGCCACGCGCCAAGAACTTGAGTTTCGGCACCGCGGTGATTTGTTTGCCGAACCACGATCCGGTGAAGGTCGCGGCCGAAGTCGCGCAATTCGATCACATGACCCGCGGCCGCTTCATGCTCGGCGTCGGGCCGGGCGGGCTGTTGTCCGACTTCGAGCTGTTCGACAATGCCGACCGCGGCGTGCGCACACGCAAGTTCGTCGAATCGATCAAGATGATCCAGCAGATTTGGGCGCAGGATCCGCCCTACGATTTTCCGGGCGAGTTCCGCAGCGTGAGCCTCAAAGAAGCAATCATTCCAAAACTCGGCATCGGTTACATGCCGAAGCCGTACCAGAAGCCCGGACCGCCGATCTCGACTTCGCTGTCGAGCCGCGATTCACCGACCGCGCGCATTGCCGCGAAACAAGGCTGGGGAATCATCTCCGGCAACAACGTGCCTTCAAGCGCGATCGCGTCCCATTGGCAGACCTATTCGAAAGCGTGCTTGGAAATGGGAGTAGCCCCACAGGGTGAGAATTGGCGCGTGGCGCGCAGCATCATGGTGGCGCCGAGCGACGCTGAAGCCCGCGACCGAATCCACAGCGAACAAGGCTCGAACCACTATTTCTACACTTACATGCGCGAGGTGCTCTCCCGGGTTGGCATCCTGTCGGTGCTAAAACCCGACCCGAACATGTCGGACGACGAGGCCACCGTCGAAGCCATCACCGAAGGCTGCATGATCCATGGCTCGGCGAAAACGTTCCTCGACAAGCTCGTCGCCTTCCGCGACGCGGTCGGCCCGTTCGGCACCTTGCTGATGACGGGTCTCGACTGGAGCGGCCCGAACCGCGCCTGGGAGCGCGATTCGATGCGGCTATTGGCACAAGAGGTGATGCCGAAATTCCGCCAGCACGTGACGGCGCAGGCGGCGGAGTGACGTCGCACCGGGCCGCTACTATTGCACGTGCATTTCGCTAAATTCTTCGAGTGGCGACTTGCGCTCGGTGTACTCTATGCGCGAGTGCCCCTTGTCGAATTGATTCGCTGGAAATTGTGAGGCGTCTTGACAACATCATATGGTTGTCATGTGATTATTCTCCTTCTGATTGCCATATCATGTTGGCGCCTGCCCTGACGCTGCGGCACACGCTGTTGGAGAATCACCCATGAGATATCGTTTGAGCGAACGCCTGCCACGCCTGCTGGTTGTCACCGTCGCCAGCACAATTGCCGCCATCGCGACCCTGGCGGAAACGGTCGCGTTCGGCGCCCCTCCAATAACGCCGCCCTATCTCGCCACCTTCCCGAATTTCGCGCCGATCCCGAGACCGCAATTGCCCGGCGACGTCGACATCGCGCTCAAGACCAAGCTGGAGAACGCCGGTCAATTCCCGCAAGTGCAGCGCGAGTTCGATCTCAATGCCTGGCAGATGTTTCTCGCTGTCAACTGGCCGACCAACAACCAAGGCCGGCCGGCGCTGCGAATTACCGACACGAGCTTCGGCGCGCCGCGCTGGACGCTGTGGCACAACAGCAGCACGATCTTCCAGGTCAACGGCGCGCCACCCCAGGCTTGCGGCCAATCGCCGGCCACTGGCTTCCTTGCCCTAAGCCGCAATTTGAGCAATCCGGTCAGTAAGGGATTGACACCGTTCAATCTGTCAACCGCTGAAGCTGCAAACACGCGTGCGACTCGCTTTCTCGGCGTGATCTCGGCAGTCGGCGAGCTGAACGTTGCCAATGTCGGCGACGACATTCAGCAGGCCTTCACCGGACCGCTGATCGATCAGTACGGCAATTTCGTCTATTACGAGATCATGATCGATCCCAATGAAGTGAAATATTTGTGCAATTCCAAGCTCTACAATATCAACGGCCAAGTCGAATTTTCAAAAGCCGGCGGCAAGGTGGACATGCCCACCGGGCATCCGGACCAGGATTCGAGCGGCTCATTCGAGCTTAAGCTCGCATGGCGAATCATGAAGCCGTGTGATCCTACAAAGCCGAAAGATCCATGCGACGACATGAGCCGGTTCTTTGTCGAGGACGCCTATATCAAGGACCTGGGACCCGACGGAGCGGAACTGCAGCGCAGGGTGAAAGTCGGTTTGGTGGGAATGCATATTGCCCACAAGAGCGAGACTTCGCCGCAATGGATTTGGGCGACGTTCGAGCAGATCGACAACCTCGACGTCGATCAGGTCGCGCATCCCAAATTGCAAGCCTCGTTCAACAATCCCGGCTGTCAGATCTGCACGACCGACGTCGAACCGCAGCAAAACGCGCAGAAAATCTATCCGCGGATCCCGGTCCAGGTTTCGCGCACGATCCCGATTCCGGCGGACAAAGTGGCTCTCAATGCCCAGGCCGCGGCCGCGCTCGCCCGGATAGGCTCGGTCTGGCAGTACTACCAGCTGATCGACACCCAATGGCCGACCCAGCCGAAGGTGCCTCCGGCGGATCCCAATGGCGGTCTACCTGACGCGGTCACCAACAAGCCGGGTGGCAATCCGACGCCCGTGAACCTGACCAATGTGACGATGGAGACCTATTTCCAGGCCGGCAATCAGGCCGCCTGTAACCAGGAGGAAGGCAACAACAATCCACCGGGTTGCCCGAAGCCTTACAACAGGCTCACGCCGGGAACCGCGATCGCCGCCTACACGCCCGATCCGGTGAGCTGGAATTCCACGCTCAATGGCGGCACGACGCCGGTCAAGCCGGGCATCACCACCCAGATCATGGCGACCGAAAGCTGCATGGGATGCCACTCTTCGGCCGGAATTTATACGAGTTACACGGACCCGAAGCACAATACGCAATCCGGCCCGTTGACCGCCGACTTTTCCTGGCTGATGGCGCAGAAGGCGCAGTTGGCGCCCCCTTGATCGGTAGGGCAAGCACGGCGCCATGATCACGGCGCCGTCGTCGTTGGACTTGTCTCGGTGTCAATCTTGGATGTCGGTGGCGCACAACACGGTGTGCGCCGCCGGCTACTTCGGCGTCTCGCCGGTATAGCGCAACACGAACAATCCCCATTTGTCGTCGTTCATGAAGATGTTGCCGCGGGCGTCGACGGCGAGTTCCTCGCTCCAGTTGATGTCAGACGCGTGCGCACCGGCTTGCGCCGGCATGTTGGCCCGCTCCGGCGGCATGAAATAACCGACCTCCTTCGGCAGGCGCGGGTCGCCGATGTCGAAAATGCGCAGCCCGGCGTTGAACCAGGCGACGTCGATCAGGTTGCCGGGCTGCTCGATCGCCGGATTGTGGATTTCCTGGCTGGTATTGTGCGGGCCGAAGCGCCCACCTTTGTCGCAGAAATCCTTGTAAGGCGCGTCCGCGGGCGGCACCGGCGTTGGAAAGACCGAAATCAGCCGCGGATGCGCCGGGTTGGCATTGTCGATCAGGCCAGCGAAGTTGAAGCCGTCATCCTGGCATTTTTCCTTCTGCGCTTCGGAGCTGACGTAAAGCAGGTTGCGGTCCCACAGCGGCAGCACGGTATGGACCGACTGGATGCCGACCCTGGCGAACGGTTCCGTGATATGCAGCTTGCCGATGAGTTTTGGATTGGCCGGATCGGTCAGGTCGAGATTGACCACGTCAGGCGTGTAGGGCAGCGACGCCCATTTGCCGTCCGGGCTCACATTGACCGGCCCATGAAAGCCTTCCGGATAAGGCAACGCCGGCTCGCCCTCCTTCTGGCCGGGTTGCCACCACTTGCCGATGTCCTTGGGGTGCGCCGGGTCGCTGACATCGAGGATCACCATGATGTTGCCGGTGAAGCCCGGATAGCTGGTCGAAAGATAGGCGTACTTGCCGCCCGGATAGGAATTGCGGTGGGCGCCGGTGACGCCGCCCATCCACGAGCCGACCTGCTTGGGATTTTCCGGATCGGAAATGTCCCACAATAGCACCGCCGGCAATGGGTTCTTCTGCGGCGTAAAACTGTTGAGCGAGGTGAGCATCAGGTTGTCGTGCAAGGTGACTTGCGACGTGATGATGCTCTTGTCGTCGGTCTCGTAGGGAATGAATTTCACATAGCGCGGATTGGCCGGATCGGTGACGTCGACGATGCTCCAGCCCTGATTGAAGGAATGGCCCGCGTAGAGATACCACTTGTCGTTGGCGGTGTGCTTGATGGCGATCTTGAAGGCGCCGAAACGACCGCCGAGCGCGGAGAAACCGATCTGCTTGACATGCTCCGCCTGCGCGCCGGGCGGAATCGGATCGGCCACCGCGCTATGCGGCGCGAACAACGAACCTGCCGCCAGTGCGCCAAGGCTCAAAACCGCGAACTCTCTTAGTGTAAGACGCGCAAAATGTGTCAGACGCACGAATTCCTCCCGTCGCTTCAGCGATCGAATTTTTGCAGCATGGCTTCCCGAAAGAATTTTGGCAATTCGGCGAGATCGCCGTCGCCGTAATCGCCGTCGACCGCCGCCGACAGCGACGCCAGCGTGCCTGCCGCCAACGGCATCGGCACCCCGGTGAGCGCGCCGGTCGCCACCGCCGACATGATGTCTTTGCGCAGCGTGCGAATGTCGAGCGTCATGTCGCCCTGGTTGCCCTTGAGCACCTCGGCCTTGCTCTTGAGCCAGCCGCATGCGGTGGCGCTCTCCTGCAAGACATCGACCATGAGATCGAGCGCGAGGCCTTGCTGCAAGCCGAGCGCGAGCGATTCCGCCACCGCCTGGATATAGGCGCCCAGCCCGAGATTGGCGGCGAGCTTCATGGCGTAGCCGCTGCCGTTGCCACCCATATGGACGATGCGCCGGGTCAGCTTTTCCAGCACCGGCCGCGCCCGCTCGAGATCCTCCGGCTTGCCGCCAACCAAGGCGAACAGCGTGCCGGCTTGGACCTGCGGAATGGTTCCGAGCACCGGTGCCTCGATCAGCCGCGCGCCGCGCGCTTCGACCAGCGGCGCAAGCTCGCGGCCGGTCATCGGTTGCAGCGTGCTCATCTCGATGAACAGCTTGCCCTTGATATCGCCTTCGAGGAACCCGGCCGGACCGGTGAAAATCTTTCGCACGCCGTGGTCTTCGGTGATGCTGGAAATGACGATCTCGGCGGTCGCGGCAACGCTGCGGGCATCGGCGGCGATACGCAACCCGTCGGCGGCCAGCGCCTGGTTGGCCTTGGCGCTCTGGTCCCAGCCCGTTACGTCAAATCCCTGCTGGCGCAGGCGGCGGGATATTGCCGCGCCCATGCGGCCGAGGCCGACAATGCCAAGTTTCATAAGTCCTCCCTACGCGTCGCGCATTTGACGCATAATAACCGGCCGCAAGCTATAGCGAACAAGAACGTGCAGGCCGTTCAGCGCCGCAGCGCATGGCTGCGCATGTGTTTGATCAAGAGGTCGGTTTGCGGCGAGGAATCGTTGCGGCGATAGACGAAGGCGATCGCCTATTTCGGCACCGAGCTTGTCGCGATTTCGCGGAAGACGCCATTCGGAATATTCATCCTGGTCATAGTCTGCGGCATGACGCCGATACCGTAGCCCCTGGACACGTAGGTCAGGATGGTCGTGAGATCGTCGTCGCGCTTGACCACCGGACCGGCAATGTGAATGCTGATCGAATCTCTTTCCGACCTTTGTGTTGCTGTTGCTGGGTCACAAAATCCAACGAAAGCCGTTCCAGCATATATGCGCGCGTGTCCTAATCTCAAAATTCAGCCGCCGATTGCGTCGGTTGATCGCACGCCCTCGCGATATGCTTGCGCGTTGTGGCACGCGCGCCGGCGGCATCCGGCGCGGCGGCGTTTGCTGGCCCGTTGAAATGCGCAACGCTCCTGCAAGTGGAATTGCCGAATGATGGCGATCAAAACGCCCAACCCGACCGATAAGTATGTCGGCGCGCGCATACGGATGCGCCGCCTGATGCTCGGCATGTCGCAGACCGGCTTGGCCCAGGGCCTCGACCTCACCTTCCAGCAGATCCAGAAATACGAGAAGGGCATCAACCGGGTCGGCGCCAGCCGGTTGCAGCAGATCGCACATATTCTCAAGGTGCCGGTGGAGTTTTTCTTTGAAGGCGGGCCCGGCGTCCCGGGCGCGAAAGCGGACGCCCCCGACGCGCCGTCGCTCGCCCATGTCTCGGAATTCCTGGCCTCGCCCGACGGGCTGACGCTGGTCGCCGGCTTCGTAAAAATCCGCTCGGCAAAACTCCGCCGCTCCATCGTCGAGCTTGTCAGCTACCTGGCGCAGAAGCGGGACAAATAGTCGCCGCTCAACCGCCGATTGAACGGCAGCCGCCGCGAGAACCGCGGCCCAAGGCGCCGCGCATTCCCATCCAGGGCTTGTTTGTATCTGAGAACAGCGGCTTTTTCGCCGGACGCCGCCGTTTGTCGTGCCGCGGCGGCGGACCTAGAATCGGTTGCGGGTGCCCGAAGTGACCCATTTCAACTCCGGATTTGCGGACGATAATCCTTGTCTTGTAGGTTGGGTCGGGGATTAAACTCTTGCGGGGTGGTACTGAGGGACGCCGGCCACGGCGCGGGGGCTGTCAACGCAGCGCTGGGGCCTGCGTCGAACGGCATTTGCGCCGGCTAGGGTTGGGGCTGTTGGGGATGAAGATTCTGATCGTCGACGATCACGCCTTGATTCGTGATGCGATGCAGGGCGTGCTGAAGAAACTGCAACGCGGCGTCGTGGTGCTGGAAGCGGCCGACAGCCAGCAGGCGTTTGCCATCATTGCCGGCAACCCCGATATCGACCTGATATTGCTCGACCTGACTTTGCCGGACCGCGACGGACTTTTGGTGCTTGCCGAATTGCGCGATCGTTATCCCACCATCTCGGTTGTCGTGTTGTCGGCGCTGCAGGATCGCGCCAATGTCCAAAAGGTGCTCGATCTCGGCGCCGCCGGCTTCATTCCGAAGTCGGCGCGGCGTGAAGTCATGTTGAGCGCGCTGCAATTGGTTTTCGCCGGAAGCGTCTACATTCCTCCGGAGATTCTGGCGCCGGAGGGATTTGCCGAGGCGCCGAGCCAGCCGTTTGAAAACCGCCCAAGTGAAAACCGCGCGATCGTCTCGCTCCCCGATCTCAAGCTATCGGAACGCCAGCAGGACGTTCTCGCGCTAATGATGCAAGGCCACAGCAACAAGGTCATTTGCCGAATGCTCAATCTCGCCGAGCCGACGGTCAAAAACCACGTCACCGCGATCTTGCGGGCGTTGAAAGTATCCAACCGCACGGCGGCCGTGATCGCCGTTAAAGACCTGGGCTGGAAGCTGCCGACGCCGCCGACACCGCCAAAAGAATGACGCCCTTGTTCAAGGCGAGGTTGCGTCGGGCCTGGACTCTTCCGCATCGGGCAGCTTGCGCGCGAGTGCTCGCGGCACCGGCTTGACCGCCTGATTGAACATGGCGCGCAGCGCCATCGGGTTGACCGGCTTGTGCAGCAGCTGGAACCCTTTGACTTTCGCTTCATGCAGCGTTGCCGGGTCGGTATCGCCGCTGATGAGAAAAGCGGGAATTTGCGCCGACAATTCGCCACGCAGCCATTCAATGGTCTCGATACCGGTCCGGCCATTGGCCAGGTGATAATCCGAGATGATCAGGTCCGGCACATCGTCCTGCTCGGCCGCCGCCTTGAGCGCTTTGCTGTCGCTATCGGCGGTGACGACCCGGCAACCCCATTTGCGGAAAATCCCGCTCATGCCTTCGAGCACCAGCGGATCGTCGTCGATCACAAGGACGAGCTTGTCGTTCACCAGACTCGGCTGGACGCGCGGCACGATGGACGCCTCGATGGCTCGCTTGTCGGCCGGAGCGAGCGGGACGGTGACGGCAAAGACGGAGCCCTTGCCTACGGTCGACTTGACCTTAATCGGGTGACCCAGCAGGCGACAAAGGCGGTCGACGATGGCAAGGCCGAGGCCGAGACCGGCGCGCCGGTCGCGATCCGGTTCGGCCAGGCGATAAAACTCGCCGAATATCTTGTCGTGCTGATCGGCGGCAATGCCGATGCCAGAGTCCCACACCTCGATGCGCAGCAGATCGCCGCGCTTGCGGCAGCCGACTACCACACCGCCGCTACGCGTATAGCGCAGCGCATTGTGAACCAGGTTGAAAACAATCTGCTGCAACAAGATGAAGTCGCTGCGCACCCAGGCGTCGCTCGGCAACGCCCGGAACGAAAGCTTTTTCTCCCGTGCCGCTCCGGCAAAGGTGGTCTCGGCGTGCGCTAACAGCTGCGCGACCGGGAAAACCGTAACGTTGATGGCGGTCGCGCCGGCATCGAGCTTGGAGATGTCGAGCAGCGCGCTGAACAGCTCGTTCATCGCGGAGAGTGCGTCCTCGATGCGGCTTACGATCTGACTGCGCTCGGCGGCGCGCAGCCTGCCGTGCAGCTGCGCGACAAAGAGGCCCAAGGCGTGGAGCGGCTGACGCAAGTCATGACTGGCCGCAGCGACAAAACGCGACTTGGCTTGGTTGGCAGCTTCGAGTTGGCGGGTCCGCTCTTCGACTTTGCCTTCTAGATCCGAATAGGACTCGTGGAGCCGCGCGGCCATCGCGTTGAACTGCTCGCCCAGCGCCTCGAGCTCGTCGCCGGTATTAATCGAAATACGTTGACCGAGATCACCGCCGCCGATGCGCACGGCGCCAGCTTGCAGTGCGCGAATCGGAACGACCATTTTCCGTGCCAGTAGCAATCCAGCGAAAATTGCCAACGCCAGGGCTACCAAAATTATAACCCCGGAACGCAAAACAGAGTCGTACAGCGGACCATAGGCCTCGTCCGCCGGTAACTCTGCAAAGACGAGCCATCCAGGCGGCGTCACCTCGGCATAGGCGGTCAAGACGCGCCGACCACCGATGTCAGCACCCTGCAAGGGTTGGTCCGGCAAACCGTTCGATTTTGCCACGCGAGCCGCTTGTACCTGTGCAAGGCCGGACATATCGGTCTTCCGCAGCACTTGGCTGATATCCGGGTGCGCGATAAGCCGTGCCGCATGGTCAACAACATAAGCTTGGCCGTGCTTGCCGACCTGAATTTGCGAGACGACATCCCATATGAACGTGAGATTTACTTGCCCAACGATAACGCCGTATTCCGGTCGAACACCGGCCATGGCAATCGTCATGTACGGCTGCGACTCGTCGATGAAATAGACTGGCCCATAGTAGACTTTGTTGGCCATCGCCTGAACGAAGGCGGCCTCTTGTGAATGGTCGGCACGGCTCGCGATGACATCCGGTGCCTGGCGGGACATGCGAAACTGCTCTCGTCCCGCCGCATCCAGCTGTACGATTTCGGTCAGTGCCGGCACTTGGCGAAGCAGTCGGACTGCATCAAACTGCCATTCATCTAATGTATTGTCGTTCCAGGACAGTTGGGTTTCCCACGCCAATCCCGCAGTGATGTCGCTAAGGAATTGACCTATCTTTTCCGCCGCGGATTTTGCCTGCTCGTGTTGAATACGAACCAGAAGATTTTGCTGTTCGTGATAGGAGAACCAGATATCGGACACGCCATTAATCGCCAAAGCGAGACTGACGATTGCGACAAACATCACGACATATTTTCGAAATAGGCCGCCACGTGCCGCCAGCGCTGCAACTGCGCCCACTTCTGGCTTGGGTGTCTTACGAATCATCCGACTATCGGCCGCAATAGGTTTGATTCCAGCCTCGTTCGAACCGGTGTCGCCTTCATTTGGCGAGAAATCAAGCATTTCAATCGCTGCGTGTGCCCAGCACTCCAAGTGCCCCACATCATATCAGTCCACCGCTAGGGAGGAAGGAGCGCGATAGGGGCAAAATGCGACAGAATGCTGCTTTGTCGCCGCTCTGGTAAGTGTAATTCTCACAAACACTGGGCGCACGCCCTATACAAAACTATCATACAGCTTCTGTTTTCGAGACTTTTATGCATGGGTGGGGCGATGGACCCTGAGCGGCGCGCGTTTGTGGCCTTTCTCAGTGCTGCGCTGGCAATGCGCTCAATCCCGACAAACGCGCAGCAAGCTACCCGTTTGCGCACTGTCGGGGTGCTTATGGGACTCGCGGACGATGCGGAGACTCAAGCTCGCACCAAGGCGATCGAACAAGGCCTCGCAAAAAAGGGCTGGATCGTCGGTCAAAACCTACGCATCGAGTATCGATTCGCTGGAGGCGACAATGAGCGTATGCTTAGTTTTTCGGAAGAGTTGGCCGCACTTCGTCCAGACGTCATTATAGGCCACAGCACGCCTGTTGTAGCGGCGCTTCTCAAAGTCACTCATACAATTCCGGTCGTATTTGTCCTCGTCGCCGATCCGGTCGGCAGCGGCTTCGTCGCAAGCATCGCTCGCCCGGGCGGCAACGTCACAGGATTTACAGTTTTAGCGCCGACGATCACGGGCAAATACCTCTCAATACTGAGAGAACTGAAACTGCAGCTTACCCGGGTCGCCATGATGTACAATCCCGAATCCGTTCCGGGTGGCGGGGCATCGTTTCTACCCTCCTTTATGGAGTCTGCGAAGGAATTTCATGTCACTCCGGTTGCAGCTGAAGTCCACAGCCTCGCTGATATCGAAACAACCATGGCTGACCTTGGCGCTGCGCCGGGCAGTGGACTCATCGTGATGGCCGGCAACTTCATCGCCGATAATCGCGAACTCGTAATCTCGCTCGCAGCCCGTTACCGCATACCTACGATGTATCCTTACCGCTACTATGCGGATGCTGGCGGTCTCATGTCCTATGGAATAGATGCGCTTGATGTCTTTCGGCGCGCAGCAGTTTACGTTGACCGTATCCTCAACGGCGAAGCTCCAGGCAACCTTCCGATTCAAGCGCCGACAAAATTCGAATTCGTGATCAACATGAAAACCGCGAAGGTCCTTGGTCTTTCGGTTCCAAGAATTCTACTTGCAGGCGCCGATGCCCTGATCGAATGAATCGAGGGCAACTGCTGATGACGCAACGCTCGTTGTCATGCCTTTTGCGACCGGCGCGCGCGGTCGGGGACCAGGACGAAAACTTCGCCTCCGGCAACACGCACGTCCAGTGATCGTAGGCGGAGTCGCGGGTTGCCTTGATGGCGGCCGGTCTTGATATCGAATTCGTAGCCATGCCATGGGCAAACAATATTGATCTGAGTCTTCGAGAACACGAAACCGAGACTCTTGCGATCGGCGGCGATGTCCTCTTCAACACGCGGCAGGATTTTGCCCTGGCAAACAGGGCCGCCCATATGCGGGCAAACGTTCCCATAGGCGCTGAACTGCCCCTTGACGCAAAACACGCCAATTTCGATGCCGTCGATCTCGACCACCTTACGGCCGGGGTCCGAAAAGGCTGAGATCGATCCCAGATTGACTTCGCGCATGATGCTCTCGTTATGGTGTGCGACGGAACCACATTGACAGGTCGAATAAATTGAGGCCTGCCGCACGGATCATTTCGGAAACTACCGTAACAACCTCAGTCGGCGTTACTTGCCCCGCCGTCACTGGCGGAGGATAGGCGTCGGCTCTCTCGGCTTTGGAGACGTACAGTTTGACGGCGGCGGTCATGACCCGTTCCAAATCAGCGTCCGAAAACACGTCGTAATTGCCACTCGCCAATGTCCGTTCGGCCAACGCCATGAACGCTTCAACATCAGCGTTCATGCTGATGCCAATGCAGAGCGCGATGCCTCCACCTCTTTCGGATTCGGCCTTGTGTGTTTGACATCGAGATTGAAAACGCGTGCTGCGTTGAGCCCGAGTATATTCCGTTTGGCCTGATCGCTCAGGAACGGCAGTGTTGTGATTGAGCTCGGCGGGTCGAAATCCCAATGCGGCCAATCGGAAGCGAATAAAAGCTGAGTCTCGGCGTTGAACGCCTTCATGGTAGCCTCGAGCAGGTCGAGGTTGGTGCGTTCCAGCGGCTGCGACGTAAAATACATCTCTCGCATGTACTCGCTCGGCAGACGCTTGAGCATCGGGGCCTCGCACACACGCATCTGGAACTCGTGATCGAGCCGCTGCATCAGGAACGGAATCCAGGCAAGCCCGGCCTCGACCCAGACCAGCTTTAGCGTCGGAAAGCGCTCCGGCAGCCCATTGATCACCCAGTTGGTCAGATGGATGAGATTGTAATGTGCAAAACTGAGCGCATGCATCGAGATGAACCGATTGAGCTGTGAGAATGACGGATCGCTCCAATTGAACCCGCTATGGAACGCCAGTGGCTTCCCGCTCTCCTCAATCATGGCATAGAGCCGCATGTAGGAATTGTGATGCACCGGCTTATTGCGTGTCGAACAAATCGTGTATCCGATAATTTCCGGACGCGCCGCGTACTGCTCGACTAGTTTCTCGCACGCCTCAGGCGTGTTAAACGGCAGATAGACTAAACCCTTGATCCGCGAATCCTGCGGCAGAATACGTTCGATCATCCACCTGTTGAATGCGCCAGCGAGCGCCACCTCGATATCGTCCTGCGGATGCATGCCAAGCGTGAGCATCGGGGTAGGGAATAGGACTTGATAGTCGAGCCCCATCGCATCCATGGAGCGCCGCACCAGTTCGACGCACGGATGGCAATCGCCTGAAGTAGCTTCGAGCCGCGCCAGATCGTGTGGGATACGGCCGTAGACACTCTGGAAGGTCATGCCAGGCTGGTTGTTAAGGAGCGCCAACGAGCGCGATAACGGCCGGCCGCCAACGCTCTCCCCCATATGGCGGATCACTTCGTTATCGACCAATGCTAGAATTTCCGGCCAGAATTGCGTCTCCGTGACGTGCGCGTCGACATCGACCAGGAAATAATCGGAATATCGCTCCGACTGCTTCGTTGCGTGCGAGAGGATATCACGGGTGTCGGTTGCTAGGCCGATCTCCGGCAATTCGCGCACGTCATTCGTGACTTTCTCAAGCATAAACGCCTCGGCTTTCACTAGCCTGCCACCATTTGACGAAGTGAATACTAAGCCTAAGGAACGAACGCATCCAGCAGTGCAGCGCGAAATTTTGCGGCGTCCAGCGGCTTATGCAGCAGATTGTAGCTGCCAGGGCCAGTATCGGCCAGAGGCGCGGCGCCATCGCCGGATATGAGCAAGGCCGGAATTTCAAAAGCACTTCGAAGACGCTCGATAACCTCAGTGCCTCTAGCACCTTCCGATAAACGATAGTCGCAAATGATCAAATCCGGCCTGCGGCCCCGCTTTGCCAGTTGAGCCACGGCTTCGGCATCGGTTTCAGCTGTAACAACTTCAAAGCCCCAGGAGCGTAACAGGCCACCTGTAGCCTCAAGCACAAGCGAATCATCGTCAATCACGACGACGAGCTTGCTGACGCGTGAAGTTTTCATTTTGTGATCCGGCAACTTTGCACAATCAATGTTCTACTTCGCGTTGAAAATAAAGCGGTCTGAAGTCGCGAGCCGCCCGTACTTTCGTCCCGCAGCCGGGTATGCGGGTCCTGAGACTTCAGCGCTGTGCAAAAGGCTTCAGTCTGATTGCGAACGGTAGGGCACCTTCTACGCTGGTAATTGCGGTTAAGAAAATGACTGCTAACAAGGAGCTATCGATGATTAAGACTCAGGCTGGGGACAAAGTGATTCGTGACGCCGCGACTGTGAACCAAGGCAACGTCTGCTTGGGTGACTGCGCGCCGGTGTTCCGCCCCATTCGCGCAGGCGACAAGGTGACCCGTGACACCACTACTGAGAACCAAGGGAAGGTTTGCGTGGGTGACTGCGCACCCGTGTTTCGCCGGTAATTTTCTGAGCGGATGTTTGGCCGCGGGACGCAAAGTGCTCCCGCGGACAAACTAGACGGGATGCGTCCTCCCAACGGCGCGTGGCAAGACCAATGTTGTGGATCAAAGTACTTTTGTCTGCTTGAAACGGTACAGACCTTTCATACGCTGAGTACGATTGGCACTGCTGCCGCTCAACGGGAGAATAGCCAATGACAAAGCCTATTCAACGCCCTATCCGCGCCGGCGATAAGGTAGTGCCTGACGCGAACACCCATGACCGAGGCACCATTCGTCTCGGCGATAACACGCCTACTTTTCGCACCGGTGGCAAAGTGGTCAGTGACACCGAAACCGTTGACCAAAGCAAGGTGCGCCTCGGCGACTTCGCTCCCGTTTTTTCTCTGAAGAAGTAACGGATTCTCGCCCATCGGGACGCTCCCCACCTTCGGTCGGCAGACGTTCCGAATGTTGTTTGTCCGCGGGAATGCAAGGTGCTCCCGCGGACAAGCTAAGTAGCACCGAAGCCATGTCGCCCGAAGAAATCCGCACCGGAGGAGTCTGACGCCATGCACGCTCCTACCCCACCCGACGGCCCACTCGCCGAGTTCTTCCAACTCGTCCCCGACGGCCTACCGCCGCGGCGGGCCGACAAGTCGGTCGGCGGCGTCATTCCGGCGCGGGCGCTGCGCTATTGCGAGGCGATCACCAGCGCGTCGGGGTTCGGCTGGTACGTGTTCCTACCCATGAACTTCAAGGTCGTCTGGGACGGCCACGATATGCTGTGGACCTATCCGGGCGTCGACGAGTGGCTGCCGCTGACGCGGGATGCGGTGCAATATCCGGGGTTTCGCGAGCATTTCGATCGGCATGCGCCGGCCGAGGCGCGCGGCTTCTCGCCGCCGTTCCTGTCGCCGTCGATCCAGCCGGGACAGCTGCAAATCTGGACCGGCTGCGTCGCCAAGACCGCGCCGGGCTGGAGCTTGCTGGTTCGCGGGGTGGCGAACCTGTCGAAGAGCCCGTCCTACCAGATGCTGGAGGGCATCATCGAAACCGACACCTGGTTCGGCCCGCTGTTCGACAACGTCCGCCTGCTCAAGACCGACGTACCCATCGAGTTCCGGGCCGACGTTCCCTTCCTGCAGGTCCAGCCGGTCCGCAAGGAATTTTATGCCGACAAATTCCTGCAGAATTTCTCTGTAAAAAATCTGGATGAGCTGTCGCCCGAGAACTGGGAGGCGTTCCATCGGACCGTTGTCGTGCCCAACACCACGCCGGAGCGCAAACACGGTCAATATGCCGTCGCGGTGCGCAAACAAGCGGCTCATGCGGCGCGGCTAGAACCAGTCTCCGAATGACCGGATGAACTGCGGCGCGGACGAACCCAGTACTTTAGTACTGGCCGGCCGCCGGCGCCGGTACCTTTGTACGATTCAGGCGCGCCCTCGCCCGTGATAAAACTGCCGGACAGGCGGGCACGCGGCATGGAATACGATGAGTCGTGGCAACTATCTCTCCGAAAACCAGCCAAACCATTCCAAAGTCGAGCTAAGCCGCTCGCCCAACCGCAAGACTTGTCGGACTCAAACAGGATTTGCGGGACTTGAAGCGGAAATAGCGGCGGGCGAGCTGATGATATCGAGTTCCGCTGAACCTTATGCCTGGATCTGGGCCGATGCGCCTTACCTGCGCGAGCAGGCGCAACGGTGCACGCGACTCGCACGTGAGTGCCCGCACTTGCCGACCGCGCATGAGCTCGAAGCGATCGGCATGGAACTGATGCAGAGGGCCGCCGACTTGGATCACATGCAAGAGGAACACGACACCGAACGGCCGACGCGGGAATAAAAGCGAACATGCATCGGTTTATGCCGGTGCAGAGAAAAATCGTTTAGCTATTCGGGCCTGATCTTGGGGACGCACAGTACACGTGGGAGTATCAGGATGTTGCACGAAGAAAACGAAAGCAAAACCCTCAGTCCGCGCCAGCGCGATCTGGTGGTCGCGTATTTGTCATATGCGCTCGATGACGTCCGCGCGCTCAGCGAGGCGGGATCGCATTTGCTGCAAATGACGATCGCGACGATTACGGAGGAGACCAGCCTGGACGCTCGGGTCCAGCCGCTGCAATCGACAACGCCGCATTGAATACAGCCACACGCGTCGGCGTGCCGCCGGCGCCGCGCCGCGAATTAGCTTTTTCGCGACTTCATCGATTCGAGCAGATCGACCAGCGAGTGTCGCGTGCGTCGCTCGGAAATCTCTGAAAACGCCTGAACCAGGCGCAGCGACAGCGGATCGGCAAGCAGACTGAACGGCGAGGTGTCGTCGCCCTTCGCCAGCGTCGCTTTGCCGCCCTCAAACAGCGTGAGGATCGAAACGCCGAGGATCACGCTGATTTCGAAAAGGCGGCCGCTGCCGACGCGGTTCGTGCCTTTCTCGTATTTTTGTATTTGCTGAAACGTTATGCCGAGCTCGTTGGCCAAGTCGGTCTGTGACATGCCCTTGGCCAGCCGGTGCACGCGTACATTGCGTCCAACGACCTTGTCCAAACTTTGCGGGCCTCTGCTCTTCATTGCATCGATCCAATCCAAAAGGTTGTGTCTTACGACCGTCTTATACATGGCCGAACAAGGGCATACCAGCCGCTCAAGGCGCCGCGGTGGATAGCGCCAGGTTGTTACCTGCATGGTTACTTAAGGTTGATCTGTGGAACGGCCAGTAATTTACAGTAAAATGGGGGCTTTTAGCGGTGTCGCGTCAGGCCTACCCCGACAAAGTCAGACTTTGCCGAGGTGCAAAGCGCGCGACGCGAGCAGCAGTTGCTCGACAGCGCGATTCCGCTCACTCAGCGGGCGTTGCGGCCAAGACCTCCCCAGAGCCGGTCAGCGCCGGCGCCAGCGCCGGATAACGGCTCAGGGCGTATAGGAATACCGCCACGATGCCATAGGCGACGGCGACCGTCGGCGTCACCGCGATGCCAACCGCCTCGCCGTGCATGAAGCCGAAGAATGTCAGCACCGCGCCGGCGAGCGCGAAGGCCGCGGCATTGACGAATTTCTTGTCGATGACGAAGGCGCCGATGGCCGCGAGCACGAGTCCGGTCAAGATGGCGCCGCCACCGAGCGTTCGGAGACCGGGATAGAGCACGCCGACATTGGCGAGCTTGTCGAAGCCAAGCGCCACGGCGCTGGTGCCGGCCACGGCGAGCGCGCCATCCATCAGCGTCCTGGCCCAAGCGGCGACGTGCGGCGTCAGCCCGAGCACGATGGCGGGGGCATGACCCTTCGGCGTGGTCTGGAAGGCCTGCGCACCGATCAACATGCCGATGTAGAGCAGGATCGGCGAGATCGCGACCACCGGCACGATGGCCAGCATCAACGAGATGATGCCGAACCAGGACAGGACAATCACCATGACGCCGACCGCGGCCGAATAGCCGATCCGGCCGCCCATGGCTTTCCAGCCCGGATGGCCGATATAGACCGCGTTGATGTACGGGTTGCCCATCAGGCAGCCGATCAGGCTGACGATGCCGTCGGCGGTCAGCACGCGGGTGGTCGGATAGGGATCGCCGCCGGCTTCCGCGCTCTCGACATTGTCCATCGCCTCGACGAGATCGTAGATGCCGAACGGGATCGCGGTGACGAGGATCACGCTGAGATACTGAAAGCCCGAGAAGACGTGATTGACGGCGGGGATCGGCACGTTGAAACCGAAATTGGCGAACGCGTCGCCGACGCCTTTGACGCTCAAGCCGCCGTAATTCAGGCCGACGAGATTCGATCCCCAGGCGATGATCATGCCGGCGGCGATGGCAACGAGGCCCGCGGGGATGCCTTTCGGATATTTGAAGCCGCCGAGCCAGCTCACCAGGATGATGCCGAAGCAGGTCAGCCCGATCACCGGCGTCTGGTACATTTCCAACGCCGGGCGCATCGAGATGAACGTGATCGACACACCGGCCAGCGTGCCGAGCAGCGCGGCGCGCGGCGTGATCTTGCGAATGACCGGCGCGATGAAGCCGCCGATCATCAAAATGAAACTTTGGAAGAAGACCCAAACCAAGCCCGCCTCCCAGCCCTGGATTGGGTCGTTGGTCTTCAGCGCGATCGGCAGCATGATCACGAACGTGACGATGAACATGTGCGGCACGCTGATGCCCGAGGGCAGCGCGCAGACGTCATTACGCCCGGTCCGCTTTGCCAACCGATAGGCCAGATAGGCGTAGTAGAATGTCGACAGGCACATCATGAGGCCCATCGCCGGCAGGATGCGGCCGAAGACGAGCGCGTCCGGCATCTTCAGCACGAAGCGCAACAGGCCGGTCAGCACCAGCATGTTGACGAGAATATTGGTGCCGAAGCCGAAAAAGGCGTTCCAGTCGCCAGGGGCCCATAAGACTGGGCGGAAACCGGCTGTCGTGGTCGTCATCGCACGCTCCCCTGGCTGGCAGTTTTGGTCGGAAATGGCGTCGTGGCGTGATCGCTTGCAGCCGCGATCGCATCGAGCAGCGATTGCGATCGGGCAACCGAACCGAAAATGCCGCCCTGCGCCTTGATCATGGCGAGGCCGGCTTGGTGAAATTCTGGGAAATAGGAGGCGCAGCAGTCCGACAGCACGATGCAGCGGAAGCCGCGATCGTTAGCCTCGCGCACGGTGGTGTTGACGCAAACTTCCGTGGTGACGCCGGCGACGAACAAAGTGTCGATGCCGCGATTGCGCAGCATCAGTTCGAGGTCGGTCTGATAGAACGCGCCCTTGCCCGGCTTGTCGATCACCGGCTCGTCTTGCAGCGGATAAAGCTCGGGAATGATGTCGTGACCGGGCTCGCCGCGAATGAGGATGCGACCCATCGGGCCGCGGGCGCCGATGCGGTTTTTAGGATCGCCGCGCTCGACCTTGTGCGGCGGTGCGTCGGACAAATCGGGCCGATGCCCTTCGCGGGTGTGGATGACCAGCATGTCGATGAGGCGCGCGGCGGCGAGCACATCTCGGCACGGCGCGACCGCAGCCTGCAGCCGCGCCACGTCGTTGCCGAGCGCGGCGCCGAAGCCGCCGGGCTCGAGGAAGTCGCGCTGCATGTCGATGATGACGAACGCCGCCCGCTCGAGCTCGACGGACAGCGGCGCCGGTTCAGCGTCGAATATCACGCGTGGCATGCCCCGCACTCCTGCCTCGCACTGACAGGGAAATCTGCAAGATCGGGGCCAGCGAAGTTCGTCCGGCAACGCGGCGACAAAGCCGCGCCAATGCCTAATAAATGTGCGGCTTCTGCCCAGGACGCTCACGAGGCGGTCAGTTGCTGCCACAACGCCTGCACAAGTGCGAGGGATTCAAAGACTTAAGCCTGCGGCAACGGCACTGCGCGGTATGGCACGCCGCTTGCGGAACCAAGGGCAGCACACCCTTGGGAGAACTCCATGAAGCGCCGCGAATTCCTCAAATCGATGACCGCGTTCACCGCCGCCAGCGCCGTATCCGCGCCGGCAGTGTGGTCGCCGGCCAAGGCGCAATCGCGCCAGGAGACGCTGCTCATTGTCTCGGAAAGCGGACCGAACAATCTCGATATCCATGGCGTCGGCACCAACGTGCCCGGCTATGAAGTGTCGTGGAATTGCTACGACCGGCTGATCAGCCACGAGATGAAGACGCTGCCGAACGGCACGCCCTATTACGACAAATCCAAGTTCAAGCCGGAGCTCGCCGAGGACATGGCCATCGGCGACATGTCGGTGACCTTCAAGCTGCGCAAGGACGCCGCGTTCCAGGATGGCACGCCGGTCACCGCCAAGGACGTCAAATGGTCGTTCGACCGCGCGGTGACCGTCGGCGGCTTTCCTACCTTCCAGATGGGCGCCGGTTCGCTGACAAAACCCGACCAATTCGTCGCCGTCGACGATCGCACCTTCCGCGTCGACTTCATGAAGAAGGACCGGCTGACGGTACCCGACCTCGCCGTCATCGTACCGTGCGTACTGAATTCCGAATTGGTGAAATCGAAGGCGACCGAGCAGGATCCGTGGGGCCTCGAATACACCAAGCTCAATACCGTCGGCAGCGGCGCCTACAAGGTCGCCAACTGGACCACCGGCTCTCAGGTCGTCCTCGAGCGCAATGAAAATTGGAAGGGCGGCCCGCTGCCGAAGATCAGGCGCATCGTCTGGCGCATGGTGCCCGACGCCGGCAACCGGCGCGCTTTGCTCGAACGCGGCGACGCCGACGTATCTTACGATCTGCCGAACAAGGATTTCGCCGAGCTGAAAACCGACGGCAAGCTCGCCATCGTGTCGACGCCGTATTCGAACGGCATCCAATATATCGGCATGAACGTGCAGAACCCGCCGTTCAATGACGTGAAAGTGCGGCACGCCATGGCCTACGCTATTCCCTATCAGAAGATCATGGATGCGGTGCTGTACGGGCTTGCCAAGCCGATGTTCGGCGCGCCGGCAGATGCGCCGACCGAGGTCGCCTGGCCGCAGCCGCACAAGTTCAACACCGACCTCGACAAGGCGAAAAAGCTTCTCGCCGAGGCCGGCGTCAGCAACATCGACGTGCCGATCTCGTTCGACCTCGGTTTCGCCGGCGTCAACGAGCCGATCGCCGTCCTGGTGCAGGAGAGCCTGGCGCAGATCGGCGTCACCACCACGATCAACAAAGTGCCGGGCGCGAACTGGCGTACCGAGCTCACCAAAAAAACGATGCCGCTGTTCGAAAACGTGTTCTCGGGCTGGCTCGATTATCCCGAATACTTTTTCTACTGGTGCTACCACTCGGGAAAATCGATCTTCAACACCATGAACTATCAGTCGCCGGAGATGGATGCGTTCATCGACGGCGCCCGCGCCGCGGCCGCGACCGGCGACAAGGAGACTTACGACAAGGACGTGAAGGGCTTCGTCGATCTGGCCTACACCGACATGCCGCGCATTCCGCTGTACCAGCCCTACGTCAACGTCGCGATGCAGAAAAACATTTCCGGCTACGAATATTGGTTTCACCGCCGGCTCGACTACCGCGCGTTCGCGAAGGGGTGACGCCATGCGATGCGGCAATCTCCTCCCTCTCCCCGCTTGCGGGGAGAGGGTTGGGGTGAGGGGACGTCGCCGACGCGCTCAGAATCGCGGTGAGGCCCCCTCACCCTCGTTCGCTCCGCTCACTCGACCTCTCCCCGCACGCGGGGAGAGGTGAAGAGGCACCGATGCTGACGATGATTCTCAAGCGTGCGGCGATGGCGATCCCTAGCCTGATCGGCGTTGTGATTGTGACGTTCCTGCTTACCCGCGCGCTGCCGGGCGACCCGGCCGCTTATTTCGCCGGCCCCGCGGCGACGCCGCAAGCCATCCAGGAAGTCCGCGTCAAACTCGGCCTCGACAAGCCGCTGATCGAGCAGTTCGGGCGCTATGTCGTCGATCTCGGCCACGGCAATCTCGGCAATTCGCTGACCACGGGACAGCCTGTGCTGACCGAACTGCGCACGCGGCTGCCGGCGTCGGCTGAACTGACCTTGCTCGGCCTCATCGTCTCGATCATTATCGCGGTGCCACTCGGCATTTTGGCCGCGACGCGACCGAACTCGCTGATCGATCACGCTTGCCGAGTCGTTGCGACGCTTGGCGTGTCGCTGCCGGTGTTCTTCACCGGCCTGATCCTGGTCTACTTCTTCTACTATCAGTTCGGCTGGGCACCGGCGCCGCTTGGGCGGCTCGATGTGTTCTTCGATGCGCCGCCGCAGGTCACCGGCTTTTATCTTATCGACAGCCTGATCGCGCGCCAGCCTGAAACCTTTGTCGCCAGCCTCAAGCAACTCATCCTGCCGGCGCTCACGCTCGCCATCTTCTCGCTGGCGCCGATCGCGCGCATGACGCGGGCCTCGATGCTCGCGGTGCTTTCCTCCGATTTCGTGCGGACCGCGCGCGCCAGTGGCCTGGCGCCGTTCACCGTGATCGTCACCTATGCGTTCCGCAACGCCATGCTGCCGGTCATCACCACGCTCGGCATGGTGTTCTCGTTTCTGCTCGGCGCCAACGTTTTGGTCGAGAAAGTGTTCGCCTGGCCGGGCATCGGCTCCTATGCGGTCGAGGCCCTGCTCGCCTCCGACTTCGCGCCGGTGCAGGGTTTTGTGCTGACCATGGCGGTGATGTATGTCGCGCTCAACCTGATGATCGACGTGCTCTACGGATTGATCGATCCGCGCGTGAGGCTGGAAGCATGACCGATATCGCAGCAACGCCACGGCGTGAAGGCGGCCTTGCCGCGCTGTTTCGCCATTCGCGCTACGTCCTCGGTGAGAATCCCGTCACCGGCTTTGCCTTCGCACTGTTCGTGCTGATCGTGCTCGCCGCGGTCCTCGGCCCGAGCATCGTGCCGTACAATCCGCTGGCGAGCGACACGGCACAGGCGCTCAAGCCGCCGAGCGCGCATCATTGGTTCGGCACCGACCAGCTCGGCCGCGACGTGTTCAGCCGTGTCATCGTCGCGACGCGGCTCGACTTCTTCATTGCTGTCGCGTCCGTCGCGCTGGTGTTCCTGATGGGCGGTCTTGCCGGCGTCGCCGCCGGTTTCTTCGGCGGCTGGACCGACCGCATCGTCGGCCGCATCGCCGACACCATCATGGCGTTCCCGCTTTTCGTCCTCGCCATGGGCATCGTCGCCGCGCTGGGCAACACGGTGCAGAACATCGTGCTCGCCACCGCGATCGTGAATTTTCCGCTTTATGCGCGCATCGCCCGCGCCGAAGCCAATGTGCGACGCGAGGCCGGCTTCGTCGAGGCGGCGCGGCTGTCCGGCAATTCCGACTGGCGAATCCTTGCCTTCCAGATCCTGCCAAACGTTTTTCCGATCATGGTCGTGCAGATGTCGCTGACCATGGGCTACGCCATCCTTAACGCCGCGGGCCTGTCGTTCATCGGGCTTGGCGTGCGGCCGCCGACTCCGGAATGGGGCATCATGGTCGCCGAGGGCGCCGCCTTCATGGTGTCGGGCGAATGGTGGAACGCGTTCTTCCCCGGCTTGGCGCTGATGGTCGCGGTGTTCTGCTTCAATCTGCTCGGCGACGGCTTGCGCGACATGGTCGATCCCAGGAGAAGGACATGAGACGGACATGACGACGGCAGTGCCGGCGCTCAGCGTCGAAGGCCTCAGCGTCGATTTCCGCACCCGCTCCGGCATCGTGCGCGCGCTCGATAACGTCAGCTTTGCCGTCGACAAGGGCGAGACCATCGCGCTGGTCGGCGAATCCGGCTCGGGCAAATCGGTCACGGCCTATGCGGTGATGGGCATTCTCGATCCCGCCGGCAAAGTGACCGCCGGGCGCGCCATGCTCGGCGGGCTCGATCTGCTTTCGGCAAAACCCAGTCAGCTCGCCGACGTGCGCGGCCGCGAGATCGCGATGATATTCCAGAACCCGCGCACCGCGCTCAATCCCATCCGCATCGTGGGCCGCCAGATCGCCGATGTGCTGATCCGCCACGGCAACGTGCCGCGCCGCGACGCGCCGGGCCAAGCGATCGACATGCTGCGCGCCGTCGGCATCACCGATCCGGCGCGCCGCGCCAAGGCCTATCCGTTCGAAATGTCGGGCGGCATGTGCCAACGCGTCATGATCGCGATTGCATTGGCGGCAAAGCCATCGCTCCTCATCGCCGACGAGCCGACCACCGGCCTCGACGTGACCACGCAAGCGGTGATCATGGATCTGGTCAACGATCTCGCCAGGGAGATGGGCATGGCGACGATCTTCATCACCCACGATCTGGCGCTGGCCGGCCAGCGCTCCGCCCGCATCGTCGTCATGCATGCCGGCCATGTGGTCGAGAACGCGCCGACCGAAGAGCTGTTCAAGCGTCCGCGCCATCCCTATACGGCGGAGCTGATCGCGGCGACGCCGGATTCGGCGCAAAACCTCGATGAGCTTGTCTCCATTCCAGGCGCGCTGCCCGATCTGCGCCGCACCGACCTGCCGCCCTGCCGCTATTCCGAACGCTGCCCGCGCAAGATCGATGCCTGCGCGCAGCCGTTGTCGCGATCGACTTCGGCTTCCGGCCATATGGTCGCCTGCTGGAATCCATTGCCCGAGCGCATCGCGAACGCGCCAACCGAGAGCGCAGCATGACCATTCTGCTCGACGTTGCCGCCGTATCGAAATTGTTCCCGGTCGGCGGCGGCCCGGGGCCGCTGGCGCGGTTCAAGCGGCGTTTTTCCGGTGGTCCGGAGAAACTCCCGAAGGTATACGCCGTCGACGATGTCAGCTTCAGCATTAACAAAGGCGAGACAGTCGGTCTTGTCGGAGAGTCCGGTTGCGGCAAGTCGACCCTGGTGCGGGCGTTGACGCGCCTGGTCGACGTCAGCGACGGCAGCATCAAGCTCGGCAGCCGCGAATTGTCGCTCAAGGCGTCGCGCGTCTTCGCTCGCGATCGCGATCGCGCGCGTATTCAGATGGTGTTCCAGGATGCCGGCGAAAGCGTCAATCCGCGCTTCACCGCTTTCGACGCCATTGCCGATCCGCTGCGCCGTTTGCGCAAGATGCGCGGCAAGGCGCTGACCGAGCGTGTCGAGACCGTGGCTTCGCAATGCGGGCTGCCGCTGCCGTTCCTGTCGCGTTACCCGCATCAGCTGTCCGGCGGCCAGCGCGCCCGTGTCGGCATCGCCCGCGCCATCGCGGTCGAGCCCGAGCTTCTGGTGCTCGATGAGCCGACCGCGGCACTGGATGTCTCCGTTCAGGTGGTCATCCTGCAGCTCTTGCAGCGGCTCAAGAAAGAGTTCGGCATGAGCTATCTGTTCGTGTCGCACGATCTTTCCGTTGTGCGCCTTTTGTGCGACCGGGTGCTGGTGATGTATCTCGGCAAGATCGTCGAATCGGGTCCCGCCGCGGAGGTGTTCGAGCATCCGCTGCATCCCTATACCCAGGCGCTGGTTGCCGCCGTGCCGCGTTTGCATGAGAATGGCGGCGGGCGGTTGCGGCTGACCGGCGAGCCGCGCAGCCCGATCGATCCCGATCCGAATGTTTGCCGCTTCTATGGCCGCTGCCCGTTGAGTGCCGCCATGTGCAAAACCACGATGCCAAAACTGCGCCGCTTCGGCCCCCGGCAGGTCGCGTGCCATTTCGCCGAAGAGTTCTTGCTGGTACCGAAGGCATGAAACGCAAAGCCGGCCGCAAGGCGAAACCCGCGCGCGCCAAGCGCCGCCGTCCCGCTCGCGCACCCGTCAAGACGCGACCTGAGAATTCCATCGACGCATTCGTCGCAGCAAGCGCGCAGGCGCTCGGTCTGACCCTCGATCCGGCCTGGCGCGACAGCGTCGCGTTCAATCTGCGTCTGATCCTGCGCCACGCGGCGTTGGTCGACGAATTTGCGTTGCCGGACGATGCCGAGCCCGCACCGGTCTTCCATGCTTGAGACCGCAGCCGGCGATTTTGCCTGGGATTCGGCGGCCACGATCGCCGCTGCCGTTACCGCCGGCCGTGTCAGCGCAACACATATTGTCGAAGCGACGCTGGCACGCATCCGCGAGCGCGATCCGTTGCTCAATGCCTTCACCACCTTCATCGAGCAGCGCGCGCAGGCCCGCGCGCTGGCGCTTGATGCGGCAAGGGCGAAGGGCGAAACGCTTCCTCCGCTCGCCGGCGTGCCGTTCGCGGTCAAAAATCTGTTCGACGTTGCCGGCCTGCCGACGCTGGCCGGCTCCAAGATCAACCGCGATCTGCCGCCGGCCCCGCGCGACGCCGCGCTGATCGAGCGGCTGGAGGCGGCCGGCGCCGTTCTCGTCGGCGCGCTCAACATGGGCGAATACGCCTACGACTTCACCGGCGAGAACATCCACGACGGCCCTTCGCGCAATCCGCACGATCTTAATCGCATGAGCGGCGGTTCGTCGGGCGGCTCAGGCGCCGCGGTCGGCGGCGGCCTCGTGCCGCTGGCGCTCGGCTCCGACACCAACGGTTCCATCCGGGTGCCGTCGTCGCTGTGCGGCATTTTCGGGCTCAAACCGACCTACGGGCGACTGACGCGCGCGCGAACATTTCCGTTCGTGGCGAGCCTCGATCATTTGGGGCCGTTCGCGCGCACCGCGCGCGATCTGGCGCTGGCTTACGACGCCATGCAGGGTTTTGATGCCGACGACCCCGCCTGTGCGGATCGCGCGGCGGAACCGGTCGCGGCGCATTTGGACAAAGGCATCGACGGGCTGCGTATCGCGGTCGCCGGCGGCTACTTCAAGGGCAAGACGGCGGAAGCGGTCGCGGCGGTCGACAGCGTCGCCTCAGCGCTCGGCGCCAACCGCGATATCGACATCCCGCAAGCCGAGCGCGCCCGCTCGGCGGCTTTCATCATCACCGCAAGCGAGGGTGCGAGTTTGCATCTCGACCGCCTGCGCACGCGCGCGAAAGATTACGATCCCGCCGTGCGCGACCGGCTGATCGCGGGCACCATGACGCCGGCTTCGCTGCTAGTGAAAGCGCAGAAATTCCGCCGCTGGTATCGCGAGGAGGTTTTGAAACTGTTCGCGGAGGTCGACGCCATCCTGGCGCCGGCGACGCCGTGCACGGCGCCGCTGATCGGCCAGCAAACTTTCATGCTCGGCGACGTCGAATTGCCGGTGCGGGCCAATCTCGGCCTCTATACCCAGCCGATCTCCTTCATCGGCCTGCCCGTCGTCGTCGTGCCGGTGCCGCTTGCGCCGTTGCCGATCGCGGTGCAGATCATCACGGCGCCGTGGCGCGAGGACGTAGGCTTGCGCATCGCGCACGCGCTCGAAGCGCGAGGCGTCGTCGCGGCACCGCGGCCGACGCTCTGAGGAAAAATTCAAGGAGAGTTTTATGGAGATCGACCTGCCGGAGGTCATCGCCGAAGTCACTGCCGAATTCGAGCGTTACGAAAAGGCTCTGGTGGCGAACGACGTCGCCACGCTGGACGCAATATTCCGTAAGGATCCGCGGACCATCCGCTACGGCGGTGGCGAGACTCTTTACGGTTACGCCGAGATCGCGGCATTCCGCGCCGCGCGCTCACCGGCCGGTCTTGCGCGCACGCTGGCGAAGACCGTCATCACAGCTTACGGCCGCGATCACGCCGTCGCTTCCACGCTCTATTACCGCCCGACCATGCCGGGCAAAGTCGGCCGCCAGATGCAGACCTGGGTACGCTTCACCGAAGGGTGGCGCGTCGTCGCTGCCCATGTCAGCGTAATTGACGCGCCGCAATGACTATTTGCCGCGCGTCAGCGCGCCGAGCGGTAAGTTCGTCGCGGCATGATATTGTCGCCCGATCGCCGCCAGCGCCGCGTCTGCCCCGGCCGGTGCCAACAGTGTGATGCCGAACGGTGCGCCGTCCGTGCGCATCGATGACGGCACCGCAAGCCCGCACAGATCGAGCAGGTTGACGAAATTGGTATAGGTGCCGAGCCGGCTGTTGAGCTGGATCGGATCGGCGAGCACCTGCGCGACCGTATAGATGGTCGGCGCTGTCGGCAGCACCAGCGCGTCGATGGCGCGGAAAGTATGCTCGGCCACGCGGCGCAGCTCTTCGAGTTGATAGAAGGCCGCGAAGGTCTCGGCCGCGGTGCGGTGCGCGCCGGCGAGAATGATCTGGCGCGTCACCGGGTGCAGCGATTCCGGTGACGACGCGATCAACGCCTTGGCGACGAGATAACGTTCCGCCACCCACGGCCCGTCGTAGAGCAACCGCGCCGCCGCATAGAACGGCTCGATGTCGATCTCGACGATTGTGCCGCCGAGGCTCGTCAGCCGCGCCAATGCTTCGTCGTAAGCCTTAGCCGATAGTGTGTCGCCGAAGAACAGGCGCTGGCCCGGCAGCGGCACGCCGAGTTTTACGCCGTCGGGCATCGGACCGGCGGCGCCAACTGACCGCGGATGCGAATAAGGATCGGCGGCGTCGGGACCCGCGATCACGTTCAGCATCGCCATCGCATCGTCGACGGTGAGCGCGAAGACGGACACGCAATCCAACGTGCGGCAGGCGGGAACGACGCCGGCGCACGACACCATGCCGCGACTCGGCTTCAGTCCGACAATGTTGCTGAACGCCGCCGGCACCCGGCCCGATCCTGCGGTATCGGTGCCGAGCGCCAGCGGCGTGAAGCCCGCGCCGACCGCCAGCGCCGAGCCGGTGCTCGAACCGCCGGCGATGAGCTTGTCGTCGAACAGGTTGCGGGCGATGCCATAAGGCGTCCGCACGCCGACGAGACCGGTGGCGAACTGATCGAGATTGGTCTTGCCGAGAATGAGCGCGCCGGCCTGGCGAAGTTTTGCTACCGCCGTGGCGTCCTTGCCCGGCCGATAGCCGAATGCGGGACATGCCGCCGTGGTCGGTAAGCCCTTGACGTCGATATTGTCCTTCACCGCGACCGGGATGCCGTAGAGCGGCAGCGCCATGTCGCCGTCGCGCGCCAGCGCTTTTGCTTCGGCGACGACGTCGGCTTCTTCGCGCAGCGCGATGAAGATGGCGGGATCGCCGTGGCGGCGGATACGGGCAAAACTGCGCGCGACCACATCCTCGGGCTTGAGCGCGCCGCGGCGATAGGCGTCGAGAATTTCGGCGACCGTTTCCATCATGGCATTATCGATCGGAACGGCCGCGCGTCAGGCTCGCCGCCGTTCGCTCTCGCATTAAGCCACGGAATTATATGGAGTTTTCGCACTGGAGGGGTAGGTCCGACTGAGACCGCATGGGCTGACGACGCAGTCTATCGCGAACCTGTCTGCGCCCCAAATTCGCTGCTAGCTGGACTTTTCCGAGCCCTGTTGCCATGTCCGCTGATGATCCGCCGATGCGCGCCGCCGCCATTGAGGAGTTGCAGATGAGCGATTTCCGCATAGAAACCGACGCCCTCGGCGAGGTCCGTGTCCCCACCGACAAGCTTTGGGGCGCGCAAACCCAGCGCGCGCTCGAGCATTTCAGCATCGGCCAGGATTTGACGCCGCGCGACATGATCACCGCCTATGCCATCCTGAAAAAGGCGGCGGCGAACGCCAACCATTCCGGCAAGCGGCTTCCCGACAAGATCCATGCGCTGATCGCGCAGGTCTGCGACGAGATTCTGGCCGGCCGGCATCAAGACATGTTCCCGCTGCATGTTTGGACGACCGGCAGCGGCACGCAATTCAACATGAACGTGAACGAGGTGATTTCCAATCGTTGCTGCGAGCTTGCCGGCACGCCGCTCGGCAGCAAGACGCCGGTTCATCCCAACGATCACGTCAACATGTCGCAATCTTCGAACGACACGTTTCCCTCAGCGATGTATATCGCCGCCGCCGTCGCGGCGAAGGAGCGCCTGATGCCGGCCGTCAAGGCGTTGCAAGGAGCGATTGCGGCCAAAGCGGCCGCATGGAACGACATCATCAAGATCGGCCGCACCCATATGCAGGACGCGACCCCACTCACGCTCGGCCAGGAATGGTCGGGTTATGCGGGCATGCTCGCCGACGACCTCGAACGCATCGAGGGCGCGCTCCCGGGCCTCTATCGCCTCGCGCTTGGCGGCACTGCGGTCGGCACCGGGATCAATGCCGCGCCGGGCTTTGCCGAAGCCGCCGCCGCGAACATCGCCAAGCTGACGGGCCTGCCGTTCGTCAGCGCGCCGAACAAATTCACCGTGCAGGGCGCCCATGACGCGCTGGTGCAGCTTTCCGGCACGCTGCGAACGCTTGCCGTCTCGCTCTACAAGATCGCCAACGACATCCGGCTGATGTCGTGCGGCCCGCGCGCCGGCTTTGCCGAGTTGCTGATCCCCGAGAACGAGCCGGGCTCCTCCATCATGCCCGGCAAGGTCAATCCGACCCAATGCGAAGCGCTGACCATGATCGCCGTCCAGGTGATGGCCAACGACGTCGCCGTCGGCTTCGGCGGCGCCGGCGGCTATCTGGAAATGAACGTCTATAAACCGCTGATGATCTACAATGTCATGCATTCGATCACGATCATGACCGACGGCTGCACCAATTTCCGAAAATTTTTGGTCGAGGGCACCGAGCCGAACCGCAAAAAGATCAAAGAAGACGTCGAGCGCTCGCTGATGCTGGTGACCGCGCTGGTGCCGGTGATCGGCTACGACAAGGCGTCGCAGATCGCGCATTATGCCAAGGACCACGACCTCACGCTCAAAACCGCTGCGCTGAAGCTCGGCTTCGTCACCGAGGCCGACTTCGACCGCATCGTCGACCCAGCCAAGATGGTCAAACCCTATGTCGCCACCGGCCGATAGCAGCGGCGTCCGCCTGGTCGGTCGAATTGGAGGCAACGACAGCAGCGAGGGCAGACCGCTCTAACCGGCCGATGACGCAGTCCCTCGCGAACCGGTCGCCGCGCCAAATTCTCTGGTGATAGGGAAAAAGAGAGGGAAATTCCCCCAAGCCCGACCTACGGCGTCGTTACTTTTCGCGCCCCCGCGCGATTCAGGCATTTTCGACGAAATCCGCTCTCCCGGCGCAGCAGGGAATTTCCAAATTGAAAACAGGGAAAGCATTTCCAAAAACAGGGGATGCCGACGATCAGACATAGGCATCATCCATCGGCCATGTGTCACACCTTGACGTTTAATTGTGTGGCGCGCTAACCTTTAAATAGTGCCGGCTCTTGCGCGACAAATTGGCAAGGTCTGACGGGGCTCAAAGCGCGGCCAAGGCGACATCAACGAGGCGACTGCTTCTGGCGGCGATCGAGCCAGATCGGCGCTCCACCTTTGCATTCGGGAAAATACCTTTGACGATTTAACCCGCTCGGTCCGCACACGCAGGACCAATCGATATTCAGGGAGGATGCAGGCATGCCTACATTGACCTATCCCGGAGTCTATATCGAGGAAATCCCCAGCGGCGTTCACACCATCACCGGGGTGGCAACCTCCATTGCCGCGTTCATCGGCTGGTGCGACCGGGGGCCCGTCAATCAAGCGACGTTGGTCGAGAGCTGGCAGGAGTTTCAAACCCAATTCGGCGGCTTGAATTCCAGCAGCTATCTCGGCTACGCGGTCAGCCAGTTCTTCGGGAGCGGCAGCCAGCAGGCTTACATCGTGCGGCTCGCGTCGGATAGCAGCGGCGGGAACACAGCCGCAGCGACGGCCTCGGCCACAAAAATTGGTGGCTCTCTCACACTTTACGCCGCCAATCCTGGTGATTGGGGGAATAACCTGCAGGTCAGCGTGATTCAAACGCCGCCGGCAGGCTCGGCCCCGGCTCGCTTCAGCCTTCAGATCATCGACGGAACGAGCGGTAAGACGTTGGAAAGTTACGCCAGCCTCTCAATCGACCCAACCGATCCGCAATATGTGGTGACCGTGATCGACAGTGATTCTCAATATGTGACGTTTGTGGATCCTGCGAATCCAACCACTCCAATTGCCGCTCCCACGGCATCGCCATCGACCACCACCACCGTCACCGTTCCTTCGCCTCCTCCGCCGGCGCAGACCGCACCGTCAGCGACCAGCACCACGGGCGGCACACTTGCGGCAAATACTTATTATTATGTGGTTTCGGCGCTCTATGGGAGTTCGGAAAGCCTTCCAT